>Ga0214545_1003473_pt1 | contig 30003 bp, 15 predicted proteins | sample CNSS4metaG_FD_160064 | JGI IMG/M metagenome (GOLD analysis project Ga0214545, IMG submission 160064) | Root nodule microbial communities from cowpea collected in UCLA plant growth center, Los Angeles, California, USA - CNSS4 | ecosystem: Host-associated > Plants > Roots > Nodule | place: USA...
ACCAAACCAAGGCCAAACCATTCAACCAATCCAGATTTCATGATAACTCCTACAATTCTAGGAATTTATCATCACCCCATGCATTCAATATATAAACACACAAAAACGCATAATTTAAATAACACCTAAGTGGCACACATAGGACTCGAACCCAAGTCCTCACACACAATAAAGTACTCTCAACCACTTGAGCTAGTACTTTTCCATGTCATAGTTCCTCACATTAATTGTTTTAAATGTTTCTATTACCCGTCATAATTAAATAATTATTTAAATAACTATTTAATTTTCTCGGGTCTTACAGAAAGCGCTTGTCTAATAGGTTTATTCAACATTCAACTCATTGAGTTAATTCATTTGACATAGATACTTGTCTAATGCCTTTGTGTTGAATTGTTCTTTCTTTCTTTGGATTTCTTCTTCAATCTTCACACTTTAATTCATGTATTACCATTGTAATATAGAGGCGTTCAATTGATAAAATCTTTAAGATAATATTATCTTCATATCTACCCTTTTTTGGACTTTATCTCTTTTTTAATATGTTATATATTTCCTCTTTGATGGGCTCATCTACTATTCTTTTAGACTTCTTTAATCCAATCTTTATATTTTGCTTCTTCTGTGCTAATTATGCTTTTCGCACAGCTTGCTTGAAACTCATGAACACACATTAGACAATCAATTATATAATCACAATTTATACAACATCTAATCAGTGTGTTATCTAATAAATATCTAGTATAATGGTTTCTTAATTTGGTTTCTCTTCATTTGGTTCTTGTACAAGTATATTCCAGAGTTTAACACCTAAGAGCTATCATATGCAACACTAAACATATTATATGAATAACCACATATATCTTCATTTTCATACGGTATTTGTGATCCTAAAAATTGATAAGACCATTCTTCATACTGTATAGTATTTTGTTATTATCAAAATTGCTTAGATCTTTTGTCTAAAGGATTATCCTATATCATTTAGTTTCACCAAATGATATTGGGTTGAGTGGAAATCATTGTAATATCCTTCACATTGTGAAGTATACCCTGCGAGCGGGATTGTAGTCTTATGCGTGAGAGATTGTTATTATTCTTTGTAATTGAGAGTTCTCAATCTCAAAGGGAGATTGATAAGTATACTTAGAGAGTTAAACTCTTTGTAACCGTGAGAGATTTATACTCATGATTCATGAAGAGTGTTAAACTCATTGTAACCTTGAAATGTTGATACTTGTGCTAATAAAGGGATTTGGTCAATGGAACTTCTTAAGCAAGGTCAAGTAGAGTACAAGTCAATTCAGGTCAAGGGTCGAGCAAAGTAGGTCGGGGTCGAAGGTTTAACCGAGTCAGCCCAAGATAAAGGTTGAGCCAAATTAGCCAAGGTAGAGTCAAGTTTGCCCGGGCTAAAGCGTTGAGCCAAGTTGGCCCGGGTCAAAGGTCGAGAGGTGTGTGCTCAAATTGAATGTAGAGGCGAGTTAACCCGGGGTGAAGGATAAGGCGAGTCAATCCAACAAAGTGAGTAGACTCGGGCCGAAGGTCGAGTCGAGTCAATTTAGGCCAAAGGTTGAGGTGAGTTGAGTTAAACCAAAGGGCAGAGCTTAGTTACCATGAGTCAAAGAATTTAGTTAAGTCAGTTAGGGTCGAAGGTCAAGACATGTCAACTCGGTTCAAGCCAAATTTATTAAACTAAGTAGGCGTAGGATTAAAAATGAAGCCCAATAAGCTCAATCGAAAGGTCTTATCGAGTTTGCTCGATAAAGTTTGAGCTAAGTCAGCTTGAGCCAAAGGTTCAACAAAATCAGTCAGGCTAAAGGTCAGGCCGATTCAAACCGAACCAAAATTTTGAGCTAGGTCGACGTAGTCTAACAGTCGAGTTAAGTTGGCCCCAGACTAGTCCAAAGGTCGAGTTAAGTTAGTCATACAAAAGATTATGCTGAGTCAACTTGGGTCAAAGAATCAAGCCCAATTGGCTCAATATGAATGTTAAGATGAGTTATCCATGGTTGAAGGTCAAGCTGAGTTTTTCCTTGCCAAAGTTCAAACCAAGTCATCTTGGACTAGAGGTCGGGTTGAGTCGTCCCTTGTTGAAGGTCGAGATGATTCAGCCGAGTCAAAGGTCGAGATGAATTGGTTTGTACCAGAAGACAAGTTGACCTAGGTCGGTGGTTAAGATGAGTCAACCTTGACTAAAGGTCAAGATGAGTCAACCTTGACTAAAGGTCAAGATAAGTCAACCGCGACCAAAGGTTAAGACGAGTTAGCCCAAGTCGAAGGTCGAGATGAGTAAGCCTGGCCCAAAGCTCGAGCCCAAGGCCCAAGCTCTAGTTGAGTCAACCCGAATCTAGGTTAAGTCAAGTTAGTTTGGGTTCAAGTTTACTCAATTCGATTGTGACTGTTGTGACCGATGTTATCGATGTTGAGGTGAAATGGCGTAGACCCAAGTCGAGTTGAGTTAGTCAAACCTAGGTCAACACGAGTCGGTCTAGCTAATGTCTAATAGACAATAATATGTATATTAGATCAATCTTACTGTATTTAATCTAATTTACAAAGTGGATTCCGTATAAGTTTAATCCAATTTAAACTAGATTGAAAAAAAATCAAAATCTCATTGATCTAGTTAAAATGGATTTAAACTACATATCGAGTCTATTTTATTAGATCAAGATTAGATCTAGACTAGATTTTGAAAAATCCAATTCATGACCACTCTTACGTGTTATATCCATTTTTGCCTTAGCTTTGACATCAGTTTTAGCCTGAAAGTAAGTATACAGTTTTTGGTCTATGCCAATGAGTCCTTTGTTTGGTTTGAAATATTAAAAAGAACTTCAACTCTCTCATCATGCTCATTTTGTACTATCCTTGCATGCTTTTAGCAAATTCTTTGCTTGGAGGCCTCTCTGCTCACACCAATATGGTGATCAATGCAAAAAAAAGAAGCACAAGCAAACACACAAACAAAACAAATAAGTGAAAGCAAATTATAATTTTTATCATACACATATTCTAAAAATGACAAAGTAAAATATTTCTTATTACTTGCAATACAAAACCATGCATTGTTCTCGAGAACAAACAAGTCACAAAAAGACTAGCACATGTCATAAAAATGAATTATAGCAAAGGCCATGGCTCCACTTGGCCTAACTAAATCAATTAAATTCCTTCGGGTATGGTAAGTTACTTATGGCATCACCAGATGAGGAGTCCCACCCTTAATCACACTATAAGAACCTCCTTCAACTCTCACCACCCAAATTACAACACTCTATATAAATTTGTAAGTCTAGTAGAATATAGGATGACTTCTGCCTAACACGTATCCCTAGTCAATGCATAACACTAAAATAACAAGGATTTCAGTTCTCCCTTAGAAGCACAAACCTCATACAAACATACAATTCAATAATTTCCATTCAATTCCTCCACTTTCATACTCAACAATATCACAATTCCATAGAACACATCTCTTAGCACCAATTGTTCTAATTCATACATTCCTTTACAATGATAGAAACTACACTTATCTTAATTCTTAATAAACATTTCCAAATCAGTAAACATCATCACAAGAAATAGTCAAAGAACAACCTATCACACATAACTCATTCATCACACCATGTCATACATATCACACATTCTCATATAATCTTAAATCATCACACCATGTCATACATATGTATTTTACCTCAATCCCAACTCATCTCATAGCATAATTCACCAATTAATTATTTCAAATTACATGTTAATAATTCATCATTCATTTTCTATTAGATTAGCATAACATTTGATTACCATGTTTCCATTAAATACATCAAAACTTAGAGATGCATTACTTTACCCATAGACTTCTAGTCAATGATCCCAACGGTCAAATTGAAGAATCATGTGTTTAGAACCAACTATCAAGATTTCAATTCGATCTAACGGTTAACGAAATAGGAAACCCAAATTTGTTGAGATGACTTGGAATAGGAAAACGAGTAGTGCCCAATGTTGAGTAAATGGCACCTGATGCTAAATCCCCCTATAAAGCACTAATTTCAAAGTGCCCACCAATCCAGAAGTGGAGCCTAGAGCCAACAAGTAATTGAGCTCACTGACTTTGTTGCACCCATGGCATTATAGGGGGTGCCCAATGCTACACCAAAATCTAAAACTTTCTCTACGAATTTTAATTGATCAAATTGACTCTTCCTAAGCTATTCACCAACTAATATACTTTATATGATTATAATAAAACTACATTTTACCTCAAGAAGTACCAATTTCATCAATCAAAGGTCTTTTAGAGAAGTCCTCATCAATAAACAAAACCAAGAATTTCAAAGTAAAAAATACACCCTTTAATACCATTTGAAACATACTAACTCATCCTTAAAGCAATATACCACTTTAAACAAATTACACATTTCATGCATGCATACATACTCATAACTAAAATTCAAACACTAGATCACTTTCATCACCACAAATCAATTCATAGTTCAAATTCAATCAATCAAATTTACATTGTCAACCAACCAAGTCATACCAAACATCAAATCCAATTTAAGCCAAATCCAACTTTTGCCATAATTTCATACCAATGCACCATAAATTTTTAATAACTAACTTTCCTTACCTATTTTAGAGCACAACACAATATCCTTTGACTTTAAGCATCCCTAACCACAAAGAAGGCGAAATTTGCACAAATAAGGCTTAGATAAAAGGAGCAAAGCCTATATGCAACCCTATATTGCCTACATGCAACCTCAAGCCCAAACGACTCTAAGAAAGAGCAAAAAGGAAACATATTATGTCTGACAAACTAATTAGGTAAAAAGATAGGCCTTGTCGTCATGAGTTCTATGACCTACTCTGATTTTCAAACAGATGAAGGATGAAGCCAAAGATCTAGAGAGAAGGTAGAGGAGAGAATAAATGGTGGTTTTTATAGAATGAAGTTTTGTTAATAGAAAACCTGTTTATAGCTCCAACACTTTATTATTAAAATGTTCTAGTGTCACTATAAGAAAACTTCTAAATAGTGACCAATAATTGTTAGTAACTATAGTGATCAATTTAGATACCTATTTAAAAAAAAAATTATTGGTTACTAAAATAATCACTATTATAAATAAAAAATTATAATTGGTCACTAAATTGGTCTTTAAAAGTAGCTACAATGGTTTTGGCTACCAAAAGAAATTGATCACTTAAAATTAACTACTTAGGTTTTAGCTACCAAAATGAACTAGTTTCTAAATTAGTATCTAATTAATTAGTGATCAATTATAATTTTTTATTTATAACAGGGATTATTTTGGTAACTAATAATTTTTAATTTTGTAAATTGGTATCTAAATTGGTCACTATAGTGACTAACAATTTTTTATTTCTAAAATTGGTTTTTAATTGACAATTTTCTTGTATTGTGTCATACTAGAACTACTTTTAAACCATTTTTTAGTTTCTCACAATTCAAACTAATGAATTGTTAGGAAAATATCATTATTTTAAACATATATTTATAAATAATTTCAAGGAAATTATTTTGTGGTGATTTATAATTTGGTAAATTGATAGATAATATTAATTTTAAATTAATAGAAAATCCACTTTAACTTCTTTTTAAACAAAAATTACTTGAATCTCTTACAAACGAGGGAATAAATTTAATTAAAAAAAATAAAAATTACTAACATTTTAATTTTGTTGTTTTATAATTAAAATAAAATCATAAAGTATATAACTATTTACTCAAAAGAAATAGGCCGTAAGGTTGAAGAATTATTTATTAGAATTCAAAATGTTAACAACTACGTACTTTCTTTTCTGGATATAATATAACCGATAGATTACATTATCTTAATACACCAAATAATACATATTATTAAATAATTAAGTGGAAGCAAATAAGTGGACATATAATGTACAATATTAAATAGACTTTCAGTTTTTTTTTTCCAAAATTAAGAAAATCAATTACCTTAAATAATAATATTTATTATCAACTTAATTTATTAAAATATTTTTAGTCTCTATGCTAAATACTATAAATAATTATTAATTATTCTAAAACAATATTATCTAGTAGGAGACTAATTAAATTAGAAAATATTTTAGTATATTATTAATATCTAGAAATGTCAATCAATATAATTATTTTAATACTAAAAATTATTAAATTTAGAAGGCAGGAATGCTTTTTACAACTTTCTAATCATGGTATTATACATAATAAACAATAATTTATACCTCCATAAACTTTGACCGTTCAAGTATTTATTTTCTTTATCCCAGGTATTACTAAAAAGTGAAACCCAATTTAGCCATTAAAAGAACATAAGTTGTTTACGGCTATGTCAAAATTGTTAGTGAAATATTTTTATATTTAGGAATTTAGATTCTTTAGCAAGTTTTTAATATTGTTACTATATATCACAACTTTAAAATATGTGGATAGATATTGATTTTGAATTTTTAAAATATATTAAAAGTTTTGAATATATAAACATTCGTATAATTTTAAAGATAAGCAGAACAATTAAAAATAAATAAAAAAAATATGAACTTGTAAGTTATGCATTTTTATAGTTATTTACTGTATGTCCTATTACACACTTTGCATTGCTATTAAAAGAAACATTAAATAAATTTTATAATCTTTATTTCGTATTCAATATAATAACAAAATAAATTCAATTAACAAAAGTCAAATTAAAAGAAGGTTGCATACTACATTCAAGAAATAACACAATTTATTAAATGATTCTTACTATTATACCAAACTAAATCATCCCATTAAATGGATAATTTAGAGGTAAATAATTTTAGATATTCCTTTTTAATTATTCTATACTTATTAAATAAAGAAAATATTTTTGTTCAGTATTCAAGGAATTAAATATTTTCAAAACATTAAATGTATTTATCATTTTCATTAATATTTTTTTGCTATTAATATTTAAAGTATTTAATATATTATAAAGTAATTAAGAATGTTTAATGTTAAGAATTAATAGTTTTATAGTTTCTTTGCATTAATTGAATTTATCTTTTCATTTAATATTTTATTTATAATGTATTAAAAATATTCAGAAAAAAACAAAATCACTTTTAATTACATAATTAATTTCACGCTGCTTTGTTTCAAAATATTTGTTATTTCAAAATATAAAGAAAACGCTATATATTTTTTCAGCGATATAAGGATTTGACTCTTTTTTTATTAAATGTAGTCTTATATAAAATTCTTATTTGTGGTTGTAACATATCCGATTAGTATTTGTTTAAGAGAATATATATTATCATTAAACATTAATAAACTAGATGAGAAATTAGACATGTATTAAAAACTTGAAATAGTTTTTAAAATATAGTATTAATTTATTGCCTCAAAAAAATATATACCTAACCAGGATAGATTTTATATTCTTAGTTTATCTTTATAATTATATTTTAAATTAAAAAAAAGGACAAAAGAAAAAAAACTAAAAAAATGATAAAAGTATGCATGAAAAATGATGTCACAATATTAGATATTTAGACATTGTAAATTTTTTGTAAAAATGTAGTTTTAATTTATTTTAGTGTGTTTGATATAAAATTATATGATATTTTATTTTTTATTTGTATTCACTACTAAATGCAGATTAAAAAAATATTTTTTTTATATATATATATATATATATATATATATATATATATATATTAATGGATCTTAGTTAAAAAAATTACTATTAAGAAAATTTATATTTCCTGTCAATTTTGTTTTGAAATTTTTTTTATAAAAAATACTCACAAATCTTGTCATGAAAAAAGAATTTGCAGAAAATTATTGTCAATTTTTTTGCAAAATATTTTTTGTAAAACACTTTTCGTAACAAATTTTGTAAAAAATACTTACAAATTTTATAGTTTTATAGAAAATAATTACCTACAAAAATATTATCTGCCAATTAATATTCTTAGAAAAAAATAACAAAAAAAATTTTATTTTTTACAATTTTTTTAATAAATTTACAAAAAAAATCTCATGTAATATGATAATTTTTTAGTAATGTTTAGTATGAGTTTGTTATAAATAAATAAATATATATATATATATATATATATATAATACACAATTTAAAATATTTTTTTCAGTTTTAGTATATTTAAATATTTCACAACTCTAAAAAATTTTATACATATGTAAAACTGTTCTCTCTCTTTCTTTTTTTTCTCTCTCTATATATATATATATATATATATATATATATATATATATATATATATATATATATATATATATTCATTATACTTGACTGTTAAAAAAAAACTGCTAAGAGGATTAATTAAGAATGTTTTTTAGCTGATTCTTATCTCAGAAGAAATTAGGTTCAAAAAATGATTGAAAATATCTGTAAAATTATATAAAGAGATTCATGTACACATTTCCTTTTCTAATTTTACTCTTTATAAATAAACTTATAAAATAAATAAAAATTATTTTTATCATAATAATTATTTATATTTATTTTTATAATTATAATTTTTTTTTATTATAAAAATATAAGTACATGTGTAGCGCATTTATTTTCCCCACTTCCTTATAAAATACATAAAAAGTAATTTCATATTTTGAAAATACGTTAAGAAATAAAAAAAGAAAAAACAATGAATTTGTTTAATCTTCATTTTAAATAAAATAATATTAAGTATCATTTCACGCATAAACTAAAATAAAAATTTATTTATGAGTTAAATATGTTTGTATTCTCTAGATTTATACATAAGATCAAAATTTGTCATTTTCTTAAATTTTGATGCAGTTTAGTCCTCAACTGCCTAAAAATATTTGTGAAATTTTTTTGGATTAAATAAAATAATATTAAGTTTTGTCTCAGACATCATGCATAAACTAAAATAAAAATGTATTTATTAGATAGGTTAAATATGTTTTTAATCCCTAAGCTTGTATGCAAGAGTAAAATTTGTTCTACACTCTCAAACTTTGATACAGTTTGTTCTCAATTACATGAAAATTTTTATGAATTTTGTTTGGGTTAAATATGTTTTTAGTTTCTGAACTTTGACGCAAGATTGAAATTAGTCTTTGAAAGAAACTTTGATACATTTTTGTCTTTTTAAAAATGAATGGATATAGTTTTTTGAACCCCAATTACATTAAACTTTTTTATGTGTCAAAACTTTTTTTAGCTGACATGGAAGTAGGAACGTGTCAAATGATGCAAATAACTCAAATACTAGCATGATATGTGTTTCATTCGTAAAAAACAAATTAGCGTAATTGGATTAAAATGACTATATTCATTTATTTTTAAAGTTTTTAGATCAAAATCTATCATAGTTTTGGACAATGACGAGTTCCAAATTTGTGTCAAAGTTCAGGGAATAAAAGATATTTAACCCAATTTTTTTAAAACGACATTTCAGGTTGACATTTAAGTTGTTTATACTATTTAACACGTTTTAACTAAAATACAGTTCTAAAACATTGTTTAACATGCAAACAAAGGTTGACACAATTTGGATAGGAATGAATTCCAAATTTGTATTTGAGTGTAGGGACTAAAAACATATTTAACCTTTATTTTATTAGAAACATGTGCAATACATACTTTTAAATAGTTAAAAGTATTTAATATTAAGTATTTCTTATTTAGTAATTTGTTTAAAATATTCATTGACAATAACCTTCAAATAATTAAAATATTTACTAAATTATACTGCATGCTCTTATGACCATAAAAAATACATATTAAATATTCTGTAATTAGTATTTTCCTAGACATTTCCTTAATACGTTTTATCACTTTTTAGAATAAGAACAAGTAAAATAAAGTGCTGTTAAAGAGTAGATTAAAAAATTAGACAAGGGATGGTTTAATTTGTCCTATTAAATAATTCACATTTAATAGTTTCAATTAATAAAATAAATAAAACAGTCATAAACAATTCTTAAATTTTTTTCTCTAACAAATATTTTGTATTGACTTTTTTGCTTTTATTAATGACACTCATTACTACTATCCATAAATAAGCCTCACTCCACCATTGTCCATTTCCTTCTCTTCTTGCATGAGTTATTATGAAGGCTATTTGGTGGGTAGTAAAAACAATATGTGGGACCCACACACTTGAGACAAGATAGTTATAAAAGACAACAAAGGTATTGTGGTCCTTCCATCATATATATGAAACAAACAACCTAAGAAGACATTGTCTTCCCAAAGAGGCTCCTATGTAGTTTTAGAGTTCATAATGATTTAGGGAGAAAGAAATAAGAAAAATTACAGATACAACTATTTGTATCTGAACCGTCTGATTCAGGTGTGAACCTATGATTTTTCTTTGAGTTTAACATAATGGGATTTGCATAAGCACATTTAATAAATAGTGTGTGTGTGTGTGATTTTTCTGGTCAACGCAGATCACAGTAGAGATTACTGAAATCTTTTGAATCAGATTTTAAACCACTCAGGGAGTGTGATGTTTGGAAAAATAATATTTAGTTGCCATAGATTTGCTTGGTTTTTGTTTTGAACATGCATTTCATTTTTCTTGTTTAGGCTATTTTTGAGCTTTGGTTTTGTATCTATATAAGATATGATGATGATATATGTCTGTGTCAAACGACTCTAGATTTTAGAAAAATCCGAAATCTTTCAGAAACTTTGTGTCTTTAAACCAAGTGACCCTACTTTTTCTCATTTTTTTCTTCTACATTTGCTCACAGGCTTTGCAGAACATTCCCCCAAACTTGAACGATTAAAGGTTTTGCATGAAATAACTGGGTTGGTAGTGACACTCTGACACATTGTTTTATTCTCTCATCTTGGTTTTATTTGCCTTGGAGTTGTTTGGCGAATTGTTGCAGTGAGTGGTGCATGAAATATAGCAGCAATGGGTGAAGAAGGAGAAAGCTCCAAAAGTAAGAACGTTGGTGGTGGTGCTGGTGCTGGTGCTGGTGGCAGCAGAAAAGGTGCTGGTAGACCTTGCAAAAAGCCAAAGCCAAAGAAGGTGCCTCAGAGAGGACTTGGTGTGGCACAGCTTGAGAAAATTAGACTTGAAGAAGAAGAAAAGGAGAAAAAAGCAGCAGCAGCAGCAGCAGCAGTAGCAGTAGCAGGTGCAAATGCAAATGGATCATCAAAAAATTCACCCTGTGATCTGCGTCTGCAATTTGCAAACTTTCCCCGCTGCAACCACCCATCTTCTCCAAATTCATTGCCTTCAAGCACTGTTTCATTAGCAAACAGTGGTGGTGGTGGTGGCTCTGAGGCTTGCTGGCATGGTGGTGTTCCACCACAAGGGCGTGTGAGTGGGCCCCACCTGTGGGCCCACCATAATTTTGAACTTGGCCACAAGAACTTAGGGATGGACCCTAAATTGACTCTTGCATCAAGTTTGCCATGTCAGTCCAACCCTCTTGGCCACCCCTTCAATTGGGTGCAGAGAACCCAACAACAACACCATTCATCATCAATGGTAAGAGGTTTTAATGTTTGATCTCTGTCTTGAATTTTCAAAATGGTTTACATGTTTAACACATTCTGTTCCTGTGGAATAATAACACAGATTTGGTTTGGATTTTGCAGGTGAGTGCCTCCTCAGGAACTTCATCAACAACTGTGCCTAAATCCTTAATAGAGATCCCTTCAAACCAAACCTACAGTGGATGCTATGTTTCCAAGAGGCAGGAGGAGAGGGTATTCACAATTTCAACTCTCATTTGATTAACTTTAACTGTTTCAATTCAACCACTGAATTCTTTTCAAGCTAGTGTTTTACATGGATTTTGTTCATATATATGTATATCTGAACACATTTTTTCATTTAGTTGTTCATAGATCCTCTCTTTCAAATTTTCTTTTTGATGAATTCAATATTTGTGATTAAATAATTTCCTTGGAATTTGTTGATAAAATTTGGAATGGATGACACAGTAGAAATTTAATGATATGATCTTGATGCAGATGACAGGGGTTAAAAGACCAGGCTCCTTCTCTCTTCAAACCCCACCTGTAACCTCTTCCAATTTTAGACCTTTGACTTTCCCTTCCCCTATGAAAGCAAGTGAAACAATTCCATGCCGTCGTGGAAGAGAATTCAACTTGGATTTTAGCAATTCAACTATAAGGTTGTTGGTTCAACTTTGATCTTTTGAGTTGATAAATTCTTTGTGGTTACAAATTTTGCTAACTCACTCTTCATTTGCAGGGAAGTTCCTTCCCTTGCAGCATCCAACTCAGAGCCGAACTCAAAGAAAAAGAAGAAAGAGAATGAGAATATTGGTGGGGATTTTCTTAGACTAGCTCCTCCTATCCCATCAAATTTTAAGTTAAACTCTACTTCAGCTTTTCAACCATTTCATCACCTGGTATATCCTGATTTTTGTCTGATTTGGAAAAATTCATATTAGCCATTTTCTAATTCTTCCATTTTCCTTTTATTAAAGGCAAACATGAAGAATCAAGTTCCTCCCCCATCAGGGTACAATCAATTCAATCAACAGCAGCAACGTGGTTTCGATTCCATCCCTCCATCAGCAAATGCAGCACTAACTGGACAACAATCAGATAGGTTTCAGAATCGTAATGTGGTGGGAAGAAGTGCTAATCTTGATCTCACTTTGAAGCTTTGAACATCTTCTGCCAATTTCTTGTGGTCTCACTCTTGAGGCTGTGAGACTTGTTTGGTCATCTTGAATTTAATTCTGAGTTAGTATGTAGTGCTTCAAAGGGACTAGAAAATCACTAGCCTTGAGAAGCAAGAATGGAAAACAAAACATAGGTGCTGATTAATTTCTTTGTTTAATGACTATGCTGTTATTAGGCTTAATTTTGGTGGCAGTGCTGCCTTTGGAGCTTTTATTATTTCTGTTCCTTTGTTAACATTTGTTATGTTTGGATTTATGTATGACCAAGTTTAGACCATAAACTTAGTTTTATAGTGTGGTTAATCATTCTTAAAAATATGTTGGTACATTTATATTTTGTTTGAAGGCTTAATTAGTAATTTATTCATATATTTAGGTATTTCATTCATTTTGATTTTTATATTTTTTTTCTTACTCAATTGAGTCTCAATATTTGTTAATAGAGTTAATGTAGCTCTTTATGTTAAATTGAGATCAACACTCTTTGGTAAGTGACAATGTATAAGTCTAAAAAATTCTTCTTAGTAATTTGGTCCATATATTTAGGTTTATGATTCATTTTTGTCCTAACATTTTTTTTTTGACTCAATTGAGTCTCTATATTGTTTAAATAGAGACAATGTTGTCCCTTTCTTAAAATTAACGTTAACATCGTTCGGATGTGTCACGTGTGAGTCAAAAATCTCTTCTCCCTCTCCAACCCCTTCTTCTCTGGTTGGTGACACAGTTCCACCGAAATCACCTCCTTTAGATCAAAGATCGCCTCCTTCATATCCAAGATATTCGTTTTTGTCTACTACATTGTCGGAGATGGACGTATCAACCCAGTTGTGGTCCTTGGGTTCGTTCCTAAGATTTGTGGAGTGAGACACTAACAAAAAAGGACCACTAGTCAATTGAATCAGAAGAAAAATATAGGAATCAAATCATTAATTAAATCTTTTTATTGGATTGACATGTGATTACCTTTCAAATGACATTAACGTCGATTTAACATAGGAGACCGCATTGATTTTATTTAACAAAGATTAGAACTCCATTGAGTCCAAAACAAATATAGGAACCAAAACGAATCGAAGATCTAAATATAGGGACCAAATTACTAGTTAAATCGTTTTGAAATAATGAAAGTATGACTTGAATTTCTTTTGCAACATCAATTTATAAAATGAAAAGTACTCTACAATTATGTTGCTCAACTATATTGGGATGGATGAGGATTAGACTGATAAGCTATTAGTTTGATGTAGGAATATGACACAGTATAAGGAATATCTTCGGTGACATAATCCCACCGATATCATCTCCTTCAAATCTAAGATAACAAATCCAAGATCTTCGTTTTTTGTCTATTGCATCATCGGAGATGGACATATCAACCTAGTTGTGATTTTTGGGTTTGTTCCATGGAGAACGACGTTAACGAAAAGGAAACCACATTGTGTTGATGTAAAAAATATAGGAACTCAATCAAATTAGAAGAAAAATTTAGAGACCAAACTAATAATTAAGTCTTTTATTGAATTGATAGGTGATCACCTTTCAAACATGTTAATGCCATAATTAATAGAAGGGACCACACTTATTCTATTTAAAAAATATTGAGTCTAGTCTAAAACAAATGTAAGAACCAAAACAAATCAAAAACCTAAATATGGAAATCAAATTACTAATTAAGCCTTTGTTTGAAATACGGTGTTCATGAAAGTAAGACTTGGATTTCTTTTCCATTAATTTTCTTTTCATTTTTTAATAAAAAATTATGTTATCACAGTGATGCTTAGAAATGAGCTTATTTGAAAATAAGGTGTTCATGAAACTAAGACTTGAATTTCTTTTGCAAAGTCAATTTGTAGAATGAAAACTAGTCCAGAATTGCGTTGCTAAACTATAATGGGATGGATGAGAATTACACTGATAATCTATTAGCTTGATGCGGAAATATAACGCAATACAACAAAATGTTTTCTTTAACTTCACTTTTCTGATTCAACCAATATGTATACTTATTTGTACATTTGAAGAGTTGATATTTGGACATGAAATAAAGTCAAGTTCTATGCTTAGTCATTAAATAAAATAAATTCTATGCTTAGTCCCCTTCAAAATTTTGTTTGTCACCTGGTAAACACTTTATGCACCATTCGTTGAAGATGATGTTCTACATTACTTTCATAAAGTGTGTAAAGACCAAGAAAATGGAATTTTAGAAGTGATAGTGGTTTTAAAATAGTGAAACTCGATTATTTTAATATTAAAATGTTTTAGTATAAATATTTTTGTTATGAATGAGTTTCATTATTTTAAAACACATTATCTCTCTAGAAACCACTTTTCTAGAGTTCTCTAACTTCTCTTGAAGGGTTCTCTTCCCCTGTTCGTCTAATTGAAGATCTGAGACTGTAGGAATAATCCTCGCGGTGAGCTCTTCAGTTTAGACCAATCAGTTTCTTCGTCCATGTAAGTTAAGTTTCAACTTTTTTTCCTTGGTCTTCTTCTAGTTTTTACGCATGTGGGGCTTTTCTGCTTGCATGTGTTCTTTTAATCTTTTGAGTCTCTCTTGATTAGTGATTGTAACGATAGGTCTTTATCTTTTTTGTATTGTTCCTAGGTATAGAAAGAGCATCATGTGGAGCTAAAGGTGTTGAGTTGTCTTAGGGCTATTTATGCAGTTTGGTCAGGTTAGGAAAGCTAGTTTTTTGTTGAATTTTGGTGTGAACAAATAACCTTGATAGTTATTTGTAATGTAATTTGTTGAATTGATGAGTTGTATGTTAAACTGTTTGACGTGGTTTGTTGAATTGATGAGTTGAATATTGAACTATTTGATATTTTATCTATGTTTAGTTTAGATTTTGGGAAATTTTGATTCTGTGTTTTGAGTGATTGGGTATCAGTTTCTTTAACTCTCTAAAACCATTTGGAATCAAAAACATTAAAGTAAAGGTGCCCAATCAGTCAATTGCACATGATCATTTTTCCCCATATTATTGTTTATGATACAGTGTCGGGGGTCGTTACAGCATCGTCGGGCACTAGGTCCATGACTTGGTGCTGCCAAGCGCCACTTTTCGACCATCGAGCGCTAGAAGTAAGTGTATTCTAGGGGTTGGGCACTGGGCGCCACTTTTCCAACACCAGAAGCCACCATGTTTTCTAATCTAAATCCTTTTGGTAAAATGAAGATTCCTGCTTCGTTAACCATTGGATCGAGCTTAAATTTTGACAAATGATCCTATACACATGAATCTTCTTTTTGATCGGTGGGATATTGGTTTTGAAGTTTGTGGTTGAAGAAATGATTTTCACCATTTTGATGTACTTTATATACGTATATGTTTAAGATTATAATTGATTGAAATGGAATTATGGATAGGTGAATATGAAAATGTGATTAAAGATGTATGTGATTTGTTTATGTTATGAAACAAAAGTATGTAGGTGAATTATGTTATGAAACAAAAGTATGTATGTGAATGTGTTTAATTAGAGTGTGCCTTGACAATTAGTATTGTTCCATCTTTTGTGAAGTTATCCTAAACTCTACTAGTTATTCATACTAATGTAGAGGAGAATGGTTAGGTGGTTAGAGTAGCATGAGGTCCTGTCATAAGGATGGCTCCATTATTCTTATGATTGTGAAAGGGATTAATCATGTGTTTGGTAGCTTGGTAAAGCAGCTCGATAGAGTAAGTTATATCACTACAGGTGCATGGCTTCACTAGTTTGACACATGTGCACGTATCTAGATAAATATGAGTCTAGAAGAGTTTGGTTTATAGTATGACATGAGTAGTGATGATGTTGTATATTTTGAAATAAAAACTGATATGCATATGAAATGTTTTAAAGTGCTTTTGTATAATTTATTTAACTACCTTACTCTTGCATTTTGTGTCTTTTGTTGTTTGTCTTTTCTTTTGCAATGATCACCTTATTGTTGTGAGCAGATGAAGATACAGGTGTAGTGGTACCTCTTGTGGTTGAAGCGCCATCAGTTTAGACAGTCGAGCGATATTAGATCCTGTTAGTTATAGTTTGGTAATAGAAGCATAGTATAGTAGATTGAGAATGTATATGCGTGATATTATTGTAGTCCTATATGATATGATTGTACTAGTATACAATGTACATTGGATTACCTGTTTTAAATATTATAATGAAGTGTCCTATTTTAGTAGTTTTAAACTGCTAAAATGGGATGTTACAAAGTGCAGGGACAAAATAGGAGTATATATTTAATTTAAGGATGAAACACAATTTTTTAAAATAGTTTGGGGATGAAAAACATATTTTCTATTATATTATTGTAAACTTGTATTAGTAATAGTGTTTATGAAATAGTTATTGTAAACATATTTCTTGTTAATAATACTTTGGTGAGATATTTTTATATATTGATTGATATAAAATCCTTTGTATTCATCATGAAATGAGCTTAACCTATATTTTTTTTGTTCTTTTATTATAAATAAATTATCTTGTGTGTGTATTTTATTCATGGGATTGAACTTATGTCTCTCTCTTTTATTTCAAAATGGTATCTAGAGTTAGGGCTAATCATTGCCTCTTGGTGAACCCATCAACGATGCTAAATTTATTTATTTTTTTCGAAAACATTTTTATTTTCGGCATTATTTTAATTTTCTTTTTCGCCACCACCCAATCTGGTCTTTCCACTAGCTAGAACCATCACTTCGTCGTTACCACCGCCACAACCATTGCCAACTGACTTGTTTCACCACTCTCTTTTTAGATTTTGTAACTTTTGACATGATTGAGGATCACTTGAAATTTGTTTCACCATTTTTTAGGATTTCTTTCCTCTCCTTGTAATTATTTTCTCTCTCTATAAGTACATGTGGCCCTTTTTGTTGCTCCTACTTTGTTTGATCCTTCAAGACAACCTACTATCTATAACGAATTTCTTAAATGGTATGAGGATTGTCAAAACTCTAGTTCCATTGCTTCTATTGCACACACAAGTACATCTTTTGTTGACCTCACTCGTTCCAACTCTCTTAACTATTGGGTTGGGACTCAGGTATTGTAGATCATATTACTAGTAATAAACATTTTTTCTCTTCTTTGTCTAGGGTATCCTCACATTGTATGGGTACTATTCATCTTATTCATTCCCTATCTATTGATAATGTTCTTTATGTCTCATTTGGTCCCTTAATTGTATTATCTCCTTTATCAAACATTGTGTTTGTTTACAAGACTGGAGTTCGGGATGGACAATTGTCACCAAATATGAGTCTCACGGTCTTTAACATCTATATGCATTTGCTCAAGTTGGTTCAACAATGGATTCTCCCTCTCTTATCATGCTTAGCTGGGTCATCCTTGTAAGACCCGTGGAAATTAATTAATTAAATAATTAATTAAGTAATAAATGCGGGTGGTGGGAAGCTTTGAAGTCATTAAAGGTTAAGACTTTGTTCTTATGAACTGATTTACTATTGAAGAGAATTAGCGAAGATGGATTTGCGCTGATTATTGATGTTCGTTTTCAATTATTTGCGAGTGATGGAAAACGTGTATTTGCGAGATTCTTACATTCTCCCATCTTCTTGAAAAGCACAGATTTAAAGGTGATAAATCATATTTTACCATAATAACCCTATTTTATCATCATGTTAGGGTGGAAAATCAACAAGGGTGGAATGACTTTGGCACCTCCATGGTAAGATTGTGGTTTTCTTCTAAAAAAATGGAAAAAATGGACATGGACTAAAACATTTTCCAGACAGGTATTTCCTTCACTGTAAAAAAGTTTTGAATTTTTTAATTCATATGTTAATTTCTAAATAAAACGGAAAAATAAATAAATCAAGATGAAAACAAAACTATTTTAAAAATACAAAATAAATAATAAAATGTGATTTTTACATTTTAATTTAACCACTATATTATTTAATATCTAAATATTTTATATTTATTTTTATACCAAATGCATTTTATTCTTTATTTGTTATAATAATAACTTTTATTCAAAACTATCCATTAATCTCTTCTCTAAAAAATATTATTTCAACTCTTCCAAAGATTATTTTATATTATATTTATTAATAAGGGTAATTTAGTAATCTTTAATTTCTATTTATTAAAACATTTTTTTATCTATTACATCAATCAAAACCTTCACAAACTTTTACAAAAATTATTCTCAAATTCACTCTACAATCATCCCCAAATCCATAAAAAAAAAAAACAACATAAATATCATCTTCTAATCAACCCAAATCAATCATCTCCCTCTCCCTCAAATCATCACTTCCATGAGAACACACCCTAAAGGGTATGGTGTGGAAAAGTACTAGCTCAAGTGGTTGAGAGTACTTTGTTTGTGTGAGAGAACTTGGGTTCGAGTCATATGTATGCTTGTTGTGTGTTATTTAATTATTATTATTATTTTGTTTGGTAATGTAATTGTGAATGGTGAGTGATAATATAGTCATAAGATTATAATGGTTATCACCAAATGTGATTTGGCATAATGGTTATGCTTTGTTCTTATGAGTGGAAGGTTATGGGTTCAAACCTTGTTAGAGGTGAAATAGACTTTATTTTTGCTAATTCTAGTTTGGTGTGGAAGTGAAAAGGCAAAAGATTGTAATGGAAGTGTGGTGAATTCGTGTATGTGTGATCAAAGTAATGATTTGGCTGGGTGGTTTTACGTTGCAAAACCCTTTTATGCATTATATGTTTTGGGAATGAGGGTTTTTGGTATGGAAGGGTTGCAGAAGCCTAAATCTTGTGTTTTGGTAGTTTAATTGGATATAATGCATGATTCTGATGTTTGTTTGCCATTACATTGTCTTGGTAATGATTGAGTGGAGTTTTGGTATTGGTTTGGTGAATTGTGTGCGTGAACAGAGACGAAACTCTACAACTTTCACCCAAGCGAGTCCATCTCGCCTAAGCGAGAGTTGTAGAGTCTCGTTTTTGGGTTTTGGTTCGTGTTTCTCGCCTAGGCGACTTGTGTCAGGGTTGAGCGACCAGTACTCTCGCTTGGGCAAGAGAGAGGCTCGCCTAAGCGAGGTCGTGATGAATCCTGTGCGTGTTGAGCACGATTTCTTGTCCAGGCGAGGAGTTTTACGTGTTGAGCGGACGCAATCTCGCTCAGGCGAGTGCTCGCCTAAGCGAGGTGTTGCGGAGCAGCCACTAGTTCATACTCACTCAAACGAGGTAGTGTAGCCTAAGCGAGAATAACATTCTAGCCTGGGCGAACAGGCATGGCTTAAGCGAGAATGGTGAGGAACGATGTTCTTATGCACTGTTTGGATTGTTGTTTGGTATTTCATAACTTATAGGAAGTTATATGCATGTGTTTATGAGGATTGGGCTTGAAGGACTAAGTCCATAGGATTCTGGGATGTGCTTGGTTTTGGTCACGAGTGAGGAGTCGTGATGGGTGGACCGCATGCAGAACGTGGACTGTTTAGTTCACCAGAGGTACTCAGGTTGGGATGAATGAGCGAGGGAGTTCATTTCATGCTCAACTTGGGAATGCTATGAGCGAGGGAGTCCGTGAAGCAGGACTACAAGCGGGGTAGGCTTGTAGGTTGGACCACAAGCGAGGAGGGTCGTGGAAGCACATGAAATCCCAGATTTAGAGTACATGCACGAACTCATATTGGTTATGAGTGGGGGAAAGAGGGTATTTTGAAAATAAACAAATGAACACTTATGTTTAGGCTGGGGTTAAATTTCATATTATTTATGATATTTGCATAACTCACCATATATGTTTGTGTGTGGCGATGATCGAGTAATTTATTGTCCGGAGCAGATGATGTTACAGGTGAGCCTGGAGACGCATAGTAGCAGGGAGGGGGCTTAGTGCACGAGGGGATTTATATTGTTTTTGGTTTAATTTATATTTAATCTTCATGTAATTAAATTATTATTTTGGATTTTCAACTTGTAAGGATGGATTTTGAGTATTTTATATATTTACAGTGGATGTTAAATTTAAATGTTTGAAATTTCCCGTGGTTTTTGGGAAATGTTTTCATTAATAAATGAGGTATTTATATAAATTGTGGTTTATTATTTATTTTAAGTAATATCCTACCGGGATGTTACAATCCTAGTCTTGTTAATAAGCAATAAATTGTCTAAGTTTTCTAAGCTATTAAGTTTTTCTTATGACTCGTGTCAATCAGAAAAACATAGTTATAGTTCTCTCCCTAAAAGTGTCTCCCAACTTGCATTGTCTCCTTTTGCCTTAGTTTGTTTTGACATTTAGAGACCAAGTCGTATTAAGTCAAATTTAAGGTTTTTGCATGATAAGCCCCTAACCCCTACCAAGGATAGAAGCACATGCTTAGGGAGAATAAACATGTTTAGGAGGGGGGTTTCTTCACCTTTTTTTGGTTTAGTTTTATGTTTACTTTTCCTAAGTTGACTTATGTTGACATTACTTTGGTTGACTTTAGTTACATGTTGACTCTTTTATTTGTTTGTTTTGTAGGATAAGCTAGGGCCAACTTAAAGGAGTGTAGCACTAATTGGAGTGGATGAGAGCTTTACCCTTGAAGCCAAGCACTTAGGTGCAATTTTAGATAATTGGAAGGCAAGGTTGACCTCCTCTTCTAGAAGGTCAAGGCAACACCTTGGAGGCTTGGAGACTAATCTAGGGTTCTCTCCTTTTCAAGATACCTCCTTTTTTACCTAACTTATAGAAACTAAGTTTTGTGTTATTGCACCTTTAGTCTTTACTTTGTACTTTTGCAAGGAGACCCTTTTTTCACACTTATAAAAGGAGCTCTCTTAGATTATTGTAAGAGTTGAATATTTTGATATCATATACTCTATATTTAACCATGTGTATGAGAGTGTTCTCATGTGTGAATGTCTTCATCATTTTGATATATATTTGTAATCAGAAAACACACTTCATAATATTATAAATTTTGTTTTATATTTACTTTAATTCATTTCAATAATGTCATTGGTTTATGAAATTTAAAATCTTTAAATCAATATCTAAAACGACAGTTATTTCTAATAATTTAATTTAAGCAATAATGACGATAAACATCTTTAGAAATATATGTCAAGGTGAGAAATTAAATTTAATACTTAAATTTAGTCGTATAACCAATACAATTTAAGTGTTTGCTTTGATTAATATTTCATTTTATTTGGCACTCTAATCTTCTGCGCAACTTATTTGTATCTAAAGTTGAAATTATTTTGTCAATCTGTATAGTTGATCATTAAAAAAAATATCTTACGCCAATTTCTTTTAAATACTAAATTGAAAATATACACTTTAATTCATATTGCATTCTTAAAAAAGAAAATTAAAGTAAGTTGACTTTTAAAATAAATAAATAAATATTATTTTTAACGTATATCCTTACACACATTTTAACCATTATTAATGCTTTTTTTTCTAACGTAGTTATTATGTTAATGAATGATTATGTTTAAAGTATTAATTTTGTTATATACTATATTTTCCTTTTATAAATTCTAATTACATGATCATTTAATAAAATTAAATACAGAAAAATATATTTTACTTTTATTTTTTATAATAATATTATTTAAAAAATAATATATATTTATTAATAATAAAAATATAAAAATAAATCTGATGAAATAATTTTGTCCTAAAAAATTTGTCAAGATTATATTTATAATTTTTATATCAAATAATAATATAAATCTTTTTATTATTGAATATTCTTCTTCCTTTTAGTATGTAAAAATTAAATTAATATTATCGAATAAAAATTAGCATTAATACATAGAACTTTGTATAAGATTTTAAATAATATATTTATAACAGAATAAATTAAAATATTCTATTTAATAATTTATTTCAAAGATTTAAAATATATTTGTAATAAAAAAGTTATATTACTTAACATTATGGTTTTTGTTTTAGTTAATAGTTCATTTCAATGTTTAAAAAAAACCATACTTCTTAATATTTTAATTTTTGTTTTTTATTCTTTTTATTCATTTTTTACTGTTTTCAACTTCAAAATGTAAAAGTCTCTAATTTTAGTAAAACCGAAACAAAAAGGTAAAACTAACAAATTAATAATTGTCTTAAAATATATTTATATTATCATTAAATGAGTCTAAAAATATGTCTTGATTAGATTAGTATAGAAACACATATTAGATAAGTATAAAACAAAACAAAAAAATAGACGGTTTTAATAATACACATTAAATAATTTTGTCCATACACTCATTAGATGAGTATAGAAAAAAAATAGATAAGTCTAACAATACTACAAGAAAATTTCTAAATAGTAACCAATTTTAGTGACCAATAATGATTAGTAATTATAGTGATCAATTTAGATACCAATTTACAAAACTAAAAATTATTGGTTAGTAAAATAGTCACTATTATGAATAAAAAATAATTGGTCACAAAATTGGTCTTTAAAATTAGCTACCATGGTTTGGCTACAAAAGGAAATTGGTCACTAAAAATTAGCTACCTAGGTTTTGGCTATCAAAATGACTTAGTTTCTAAATTGGTCTCTAATTAATTAGTAACCAATTATAATTATTTATTTATAATAGTGACTATTTTAGTAATCAATAATTTTTAATTTTGTAAATTGGTATCTAAACTGATCACTATAATGACTAACTATTTTTGGTTTCTAATTGAGATTTTTCTTGTAGTGATATACATTAGACGAGTCTATCCATATATTATATGGCAAAAAACATTAGACGAGTAATTGCATTTATTGATTAAACAAATATAACAAAAAACATTAAACGGGTATATTGATGCACTGATTAAATAAGTCTACATTAAACGACTTTGTCCATACAATCATTAGACAAGTATAACAAAAACCATTAAATGAGACATTCCATACATTGACTACAAGAGTATCAATACACATTAGACAACTCTATTTATTCTCTAAGTAGACGTGTCTTACAATATGCATTAGATAATTATGTCCATACACATTATATGAGTGTGGTCATATACTAATTAGACGAGTCTAGCATTAGATATTAGACGAATCTATCAATGCACTGATTAGACAAGTCTAGTAATACACATTAGACCAATATTTCCATACATTGATTTGTATTTATAACGAATATACTCTACATATTTTTGCATAGTCTATTCTTTGACCTTTTAGATAGTTTACTCTCTATTTTTCACATACTACATCCTTTATATTTTTACAAAATCTACTATGTACATTTTTATATACATATCAACTTTCTAAACCTATAAATAATTTTTCATGTTGATTCTATTCAAAATTTAATTATAAACTTAAAAATATTTTTTCCTCAACCTCTAAATATATTTTTTCCTCAACCTCTAAATATATTTTAATATAATATATATTTAAATATCCTATAAAATAATATATATTTACTTACATAAAAAGCACACAAAAACAAACATCAATCGTGCATAGACACGAGTGTAAAATCAATTAATAAATGAAATACAATACATAACAGAAATTAACAAGTAAACATAAATTTATGCAAAAATATATAAATGTATGTATGTATAAAATATACATAGATAAGTAGTCCCTCTAGTATAACAAATATTGTCATATTCAACAACTTTAATTTTGTTTATTTTATTTGAACTCTATTAACTTGTTGATTTAGGAAGAAGATGGATATATCATTCTCAATTAGGGATGGCAACGGGACAGGTACAAATAGTGCTTACTCGCAACCTGTCCCACAACAACAAAAAATCCATCGGTTACCCACCTCGTTTCCCGCTAGGTACCTGTTTAAAAAATATTTGCGAGTTTTTTAAAACCCACAAATACCTGCGGATATTTATGAAAAGATATTCTATAAATTTTTAAAATGAAATTTAAAAAAATACATAAATTAAATATAAATTAAATTTTAATTTTAATTTTACTTAAATTTAACTTAATAAAATCTAAATTAAATTTTAAGTTTAATTTTTTATGAGTGACTAATACCAATGGATACAAATAATATGATATCCGCACTCAACCTATTTAAAAACGGATATTAAAATACTCGTTACCCTCTACCCAAAGCTAGTAAATACTCGCGAGTACCAACTATCCGTTGCGAATTTTATCCGTAAATATTCGCGGGCACGAATATTTTTGTTATCCCTACTCTTAATCTTGAAGATAAGTAAAGTTTTGGTGATGATGATGATGATGATAAACGAAGAAAAGTTGAAGTCTTATTGATGATGATGATGATTTATGGAAACTATTGAAGAGTTAACAATGGTTAAATTCAAGAGTGGTTTCTCAACTTATAATTCAAGAGAACTGTTAAAGTCATTCCTTGGATCCAATAGTTGCATTAAAAACTTATAATTTTAGTTATTTTAGTTGTTTAAGCAATGTAATTTGTGTATCATAATTAAGATAGTGAAATTAGTAGGTTAAGAGTCAAAAGGTAGAACCTAAGTAGCAACTGAAACACTTAAGCAGTGAAAAAAATATTTTTATACGGTGATAATCGATTATCACTTATGATAATCATTCATTGTAGAGAAAAAATATTTTCGAGAAATACTTTAGGAATAATCGATTATTGCTTGCAATAATCGATTAATGGTAGTTGTAACTTGACTTTTCACATGTTATCCAAATTTCAAAATGATCTTTTTCCATAGCAAGATTTCTTCTATAAATTAAGCAAAGCTCCATGTTTTCAAGAATAGAAGCTAGATTGCGAAAATTAGCTTTGTCACAAGTTTTGAAAAAACCTAGTGTAGGTATTAAATTTGTTTTCTTTCCTAAATTATTCTATTCCTATTTGTAATCTCAGTTTATTTTAGTATTTAGTTAATCTTTCACTTAAAAGTAATTAACAACTAGACGAAAAATCTTTTGATTTGAACCCTATGAAATAAATTGTGTAATTTTTTCTTTCTCTATTCTCTTTATTTTACTGTTGGAGTTGCTAAGTTAAAATAAAGGAAATGATTTTATTGTAACTCTAATTTTAAAAGGAAAAATTTTAAAACAATTTTTATTAAGAAACCAATTCACCTCTCTTAGAGAAAAATCACTAAACAACATAAATTTAGAAAGCACATAACAAATACTAAAATTTTTATAATACCTTCACCTTGTGTTTGGATGAAACATTTCAACAAGGTTGAGAAATTGAAATGCATTGTATTTGAATTGCATGTAATTAAATTCTCTTCATTTTGTAAATAATTTGTTTGGATAAAGAAATTAAAATACCTTTTCAATTTCATGTTTGGATAAAGAAATTGAACTTCTTGTGAGATAAATGTCATTTTAACAATATTTATTTTAGGCCTAATTATGTTTTGAGTCTCTGATAAATTGTGAAAACTTTCAATTGAATCTCTAATAAATTTTTGTGCTCTATTAGGTCCTTAAAATTTTAAAACTTTTCAACTGAGACCCTATAGTTAAGTGTTAAGTGTAGCTGTTAAATACTTTGTGATGTGGCACTTACACTATTACTCTTCATAAATGTCGCCCCATAATATTTTGTTACAGGAGACCCTGATCAATTCTTCTTTGCATCATTATATATAAGCAAAGAATTTCACTCTATTTAGTCACCATAAACAACAATCTTCCTAACTTCTATTATCTCCCCATCAATTCTTTTTTACATCATTCGATAAGGCAATCATCAAACATTAAAACCATGTTTTGAATGTTATATTTCTCTAGCAGTATATTGATTTGCCTGTGTAATGTTTGGTGCCACAACTAATCTCCTTTTAAGTGGAAAGGGTGTTTGAATTTGTAAATTAAATGTTGTGATCATGGCCAGTTTGAAGAAAAATACTATTTCTGATCTTCTACCTTTCTTAAGAAAAACACATCAGACCAATATTGTAGAATAATGTAGAATATACATACAAATTTTTTAGTATTAGTAAGTAGGAAAAAGCTACAAAAGGTATGATAATGAATGTTTGATAATGAATTTTGTTGATCAATTTAATCCTTTTTGCTTAAAAGTTAATTTAGATGTGAAAGGGAATTTTAGTTTCTTAATCTTTGTTTCTTTGTTATATTGTTGCAACAAAGGTTTCAGAACTTTCGGTGGCTATTTGTTGTTGATATTCATCCACATGTACTTGTTCATTTAGGGGAAGATTGAGGAACAAGGTTAGAGAACCTATTCTCCTATTTAGGAAAGTGGAAAATAATCCTTCTAATGTAGTTCTATCATTGATAAATAATCAAACTAAACATTTCTATCATTATATTTCATGATTTGGTCAATGGTATTCCATTTGTAGCTAGTTTCACTTCTTCTTTATCTTTTCAAGAATGTGGTACCATTTTCGTGGAAGAGTTAAATGTGGGAAGGGTAAGGTATTCAATTTGTTTTAATTGCTAGCTTAATTGAAATAATTATTGTTTTAATGTATCAAACTAGTTACTAGTCATGAGACCTAATAGAACATGGATGTTGCAAAGGAAGGATCGATCTGGCATGATAAGTGATGAATTTAGAAATGGAGTTGATGATTTCATTTGAATAACTACTAGAGACCCAACAATTGCAGATGTAACAGGATGCAATATGAAGATGATATTGTTTTTTGCTTTAATTTTAATCATGTATGTTGACAAATGTTCTATTTGTGATGCTTAAAAACTTTCATTATGTTCTTGACTTTGACTATTGTGAATGTCGTAAAATTTGACATGTTTCATAAATTGGTTGGCATGATTTATTATATTTGTACATAATGTTGATAATTTAATGCAATTTATAAGGTACAAAAATAATCAGAGCATGAAATATTTTGGCTTGATAAAGTATTACAATTGGCGAGGAATTAGCGAGGGTTTAACTAGGAATTCATTACAAATAGTTTACTAGGGACAATGGCAAATCTTGACCAATAATTTTGGGGGAGCCAACATAATATACTCAAAATTCAAAATTTATATATTTAATTATTGTCATTAATAGAATAAAAATAAAAATAAAAGTAAATAAATAATTTAGTATAATCGTACCTACACAAGAAATCACACATATACAAAGAATTGTCCTTCGTTCTTTCATATTTTTTAACTCATCAATAATTCAATCAAAACTAAAATTTTTAATTATTTATTTTTCAATGTAAATATAAACATGTTCCAAAGAATTAATATAAAGCATGTTCCTCTAATTGAACAATATGATCATATGTATCATGATTCAGGATACGTAAAGATAAGATATTGAATTTGAATTGTTTTTATCGTCACGAAAAACTTTCTTTTTACCACTTTAAACAATAAATATATTCTTCTATTCTTCATCAATATATCTATTTCTTTTTTAAGTTTAAGATTAAAAAATAATTTATCATAATTTAATTAAAAAATTAAAAATTAAGAGTTACTAAAAGAAAAAAAAATAAATGACAATCAAGTTTCAATTTAAAGATAGTTATGAAAAAACACATCGTACAATCATTTTTCTCCCATAATCATACAAAAAATGAACATAAGGCTCATGTGGTAAAAAATAATGTTAACTATTGAACAAATATTTAAGTATTAAATGATATAAGAGAATTACCTTTTTTCTTCATGAACAAAAAGAACAAATGAGAAATGAAAGCAAAAATAATAAATTTGTATTTAACTGTTTTTTTTTTTTTTTCAAAACAGAAAAAGAACATGTGAGAGTGTAAAATCATAATAAGTTGTGAAAAATTTAAAAATAAAATGAGAAAGAAAATAAAAATATCTCAATAAATATTTTTATTCCTTATTACATTTGATTTTATGTTTTATTATTTATTAACATTAAATATTATGTCTTATAAAATAAATAGAAAGATACCTAATTTAACTTCTATCAATTTTAAATATATATTAAATATAATTTAAAAAATTAACAAAATGAAAATAATTAATATATATATATAATATAAAAAAAATAAAAATTAAGGAGGGGCCATGGCCCCTCCCTGCCACAATAAAGCTTCGCCACTGACTAGGGATTTGCTACAAAAATGTTGTTAGGGATTTGCTACAAAAAAATTTGCTATGGATTAACAAAGGATTTGCTACAACTAGTATGCTAAGGATTAGCTAAGGATTTGCTACAATTAGTTTGTTAAGGATAAGCTAGGGATTTGCTACAAACATTTTGCTAGGTATTAACTAAGAATTTGCTATAACTAGTTTGTTAGGGATTAGCTAGGGATTTGCTACAACTAGTTTGCTAGGGATTAGCTAGGAATTTGTTACAACTAGTTTGTTAGGGATTTCCTACAACCATTTTGCTAGGGATTAGCTACGAAGTAGTTCCCTAGCAACTTAACTACCTATACTTTAGCTATGATTCAGTATCTCACTATTTCTCACTATTCCTTCTTAAATAGTTTTGCGAGGAATCAGTGAGGGATTAACTAGAGATTATTTCATCGCTAATCTGTAAATTTGATGTAGTGTGATGCTAAGATCTTTTCTGAATATTTAGTGTATCTAACGAAAATTGTTTTAAATTTAATTAAAATTATAAATTATAACATTAAAAAAATAAAAAAATACAACTTTACAAAAATATAAAACATAACTGTAAAATTATGAAAACAAAATTATAAAATTAAAAATTAAAAAATATAAAATATAAAATTACAAATATTATAAAATTATGAAAAATATATAATTTCATAATTACGAAATTATAAAATATAAAAATATAATTTCTATTTTTTTGTAATTTTATAATTTTATAATTATAAATTATAAAACTATAAAATTATAAAATTATAAAACTATAAAATTATAAAATAAAAATTATAGTTGTATATTTTATAATTTTGTAATTATGAAATTACATATTTTTATAGTTTTGTAATTTTTTAATTTTTGTAATTTATATTTTTTAATATTTAATTTTGTTTTTATAATTTTTCATTTATATGTTTAATATTTTTTAATTTTTTTAATTTTTTTATTTTATAATCTTAATTAAATTTAAAAACTATTTTTTTAAAATACAATAAATATTTGAAAAAGATTTCGTCATCACGGTCTTTTGTAACAAATATTATGTGACGACATTTATGGAAGGTGACACTGGAAGATGACTCACTCTAACATCACAAAGTTAACCTCCACACTTAAAAGAATTTCAAATTCCACTTATTTTGATGATATTGTTATGAAATAAAGTGAATAACATAGAGAATGACGACAGATAATAGAGAAGAGAAAAAACAAGAGAGAATAGAGAATGAGATAATAGGGAGCAACTCATCTGTGTCTTATTATTGATAGGAAGAGTCCTATTTATAGATACAATATGTAATCCATAAAGGAAACAAATCAACTTAGTTAATACAAATATCTACC
>Ga0214545_1003477_pt1 | contig 29994 bp, 18 predicted proteins | sample CNSS4metaG_FD_160064 | JGI IMG/M metagenome (GOLD analysis project Ga0214545, IMG submission 160064) | Root nodule microbial communities from cowpea collected in UCLA plant growth center, Los Angeles, California, USA - CNSS4 | ecosystem: Host-associated > Plants > Roots > Nodule | place: USA...
AACAAGAAATAAAAATATTAAAAAATTAACAAATGTTTACAAACAATTTGAGAGACTATTGAAAGAAATCGCACAAAAGAAAACAAATGTATAATTAAGGGTATGATAAGTTGAAAAATATCTTAGAAATCTAAGAAAATTTTTCAAATATCAACATATATACTCAGTAGTTAAGAAATAACAAAAAATGTTTCAGTGAAATAAAAAAGTTATTCAAATGAAACAAAAACTAATAATAAGAATAATAAGTAAATGATTTTTTTATATTACCTAGTAAACGAAATGTTTGTGCTATTAAATACTTAAATTGAGAGTATTAAACATTTTCATGTGAAAGAAAAATATACATTAAATAAAAATATTAAAAAATAATAGAAATATTCAAATGTGAGACATAAAAAAATTTAATTAACATACATATTTTTAACATAATTACATAAAGATTATGGTAAGATGAACAATATAATTGAAATGCGAATGAGTTTCATGACAAACCAAATAATTAGAATAAATAAAAATTAATATATATATATATATGGTTATTTAATTAATTAAGAATATTCTAATAATTTAAACAGAGAAATATGGCGGAGATATGTACATCCTCATACCCATCCCCATACCCAATTAAAAAAGTCGGAGATTCCCCATACCCATACCCATACCCAGTCAATGCGGGTATTCCCCGTCAAAACGGGGACGGATTCGGACAATACCCACGGAAACGGGTTTATTTGCCATCTCTACTTCGAACCCGATTAAAACTATTTTTGTAAAGATTAATTTCTAAAAAAATATCTTAAAAGAGATATAAAAGAAGACAGTCATAATTTTTATAACTAAAATCTTTTATAATTTGAAGTCATATTTTTTAAGTAGTTTTAAAATATGAAAATAAAAATTTACTTACAAAATATTATTTTAAATTATAAAAAAAAATTGTTAAAATTTAGTTATTAAAAAATATTTAAAAAAAAAACCGCACTCGCATGTAGAAGTGATTTCAATAGTTAAAATTAAAGATTTCCATAATGTGGTGTTCTCGGCAATTAACCACGCAACTTGAATAATGAACCAAAAAAAAATTATAAACTCACTCTCACAATACCATTCCCAATTCTTTTAACAGTGTTTCAAACATATATAAATATATATAAATTCAATTTTTCATTAGGTAGTATTTTCTCAACTTGAGTAATCGAGGCTTGTTTGATTACAAAAGTTCAGCGCTGATAAAATAAATAATGTTTTTTAACGTATGTTTCACATCTCGTAATTGGGGGTAAGGACGTGGAGTAGTATAGTAACCCTAGTTGAGATACTAGCTAAAACCTTAAAGCTCGTTCAAAATTGTAAGCAGATATATGAAGAGGTTGAGGATGTCGCCATAGATGGCAATAGCAGCCCAGATGTAATCATCGTAGGTATATCTTTTGATGAGATCATCAGTGTCGTATACGATGAAACCACACATTATCAGTGCCCCAATCCCAGCAATGAACATACGCCCAGTTGGTCCTAAGGGGAAAAACACCTGTAACCAACAAAACAAGATCACTGTGTGTAAGAGGAAACACAAAAACAAAACAAATAACAGTAGTTGTTGGTGATGAAAAATGTTTACCTGAATGATTGAGAACAATAACATGACCATAAGGGAAGCAAAGAGGAACGGGCCGAGGAAACTGAAATCACTGCCTCTTTTAACAGCCCAAAACGTGTACAGCGTCAGGCTCCCAGTTACCACACCTGTTAGTAATGCAGCCTCCATAACGATCATTGCTGTTTCACAAACGTAGAACAACGTTAAGACAGGTTCAGCTATTTCAAAGTTTTTGTGTCTTTATGATGATACATGATAGGAGGAAGGAGTTCAGAAAGGATACCGTCGACAAAAGCACAAGCGTATCCAACTGCGACAGACATGCCGAGGGTATAGAGACCGAGAAGAATGAGGTTGACGGGGTGTTTGTTGTAATATTTGCTCAAAACAAACAAAACTGCATGCACATACAAAAAACATGTTTTAAAACGTACATGTATGGTTTCTGATGGAAAACTAAAAGTGATGTATACGAGGAGAGAGGACAAGTACGTACATATGATGGAGAAGATGGCGGCTCCAAAGAAAAGAAAAGGAGCATAGTTATTATAGCGAGCGAAATTTCTTGCGGGTGTGAAGAAGATGAAGATGGAGGAAAAGGCCGCTGTGAAAAGCAGCTGAACGGAAATAATGATGTAGACTTTTCGAATGAATCCCCATCGGAGCTCTGGTGATTCTATCATGTATGGGTAGAGGCCGTCGCTTCCATGGGAGAAACCCGATTCAATGTCACCTTTACCCATGTCTGAGATCGGAACAACCTTTTCCTTTTCTTATCTCTTTGTCTTTTCAAGAAATTCTTAATGGGTTTATTCTGCAGACTCAATGGCTTCCTTCGTTTTTGGTTTCTGCTCCTTTGTGGTTTAAACCCAAGCCACCATTGCAACGCATGCACATATATAGAATTGGCGTGGCTTAATTTTGGTGTGCTTTACTCCTGCATTTATAGCTCTTCCTCGTTGTCTTCGAACCATTTATGCATGCATATACTATTAATTAACGACCTTTGCCATCGAAAATAATGTGTAAACTAAAATGTACATCACAAATTTACGCACATGGCAAATTTGGACACTGCCCCTAAAATATACACGACAAATTTACATAAACTATTAAATTCACAATTTAGTATTTCATGTAAGTTTTACTGCTGTTATTTTTATTTTTCTTTCTGTCTCTTTCTCCATGTATTTTAGAATATTTTATTATAACATATGTTTATCTGTTATTTCATCTCAAACTCACGAAATTTGATTTGCAATACATTTGTATATATAATTTAATAAAATATTAATGACTTTCTAAATTCACCAAAGGTAGAGCTGAATCAAATATTTCAAAAATCTTAATGATTGAATTATAATTAAATATAATCCACATTTTCTATAAAAAAAAACAGTTTGAACTTTTATAGATATCTAAATACTTAAATTATATTTTAAACTTAAATCCATATCTTTAAAAGAAGATATTTTAGAGGCTTATAAATGATGAGGTAGATCTTATAAATTATTTAAATTGTTTTTTTCAAAACCAGTTTTGTAAGGACCTGGTTAATAGTTTAATAATAGAAGTTATGTAATTGATATAAAGCATAAATATTTTATTGTTTAGTTATAAAGCTTACAAATAGATAAAAAAATAATTACTTAAAATTTATTTAAAAAAATCATCATTTGTCTAGAATATTTTTTTTTCTCTGCTTTCTCACTAGATTTCTGAAAATCCATCTGCATATCAAAACCCACCTTCCCGGTGGAGAAAAGAACAAATATGTCTTGTTAACTAGAATTTGTTCTAGAGTAAGTTTCTTTTTATTCATTGTTAAAACTTTTTTTAAGAAATAAATTAATTAAATTATATAAGTGATTTTTTAAGTAAACAAAACCAGGTTCATACAACGGTAGGATTTGAATCCAATTTTTGAGACACATCCACACTCAACTGAATCAAATTGTTGTCATCTTAGTAAATGTTAGATCTCCTATTCATATAAAATATTCAGAACTCGTAACAAGGTTTTCAAAGAATTGTAAAAACAAATATAATTTTTTTCAAACTTCTTTACATTTTTTGTAAATTTCTGAGAGGGGACCGCGATTTTATTGATGGAACAACCAAACATAATATCCTCAACCAGAACAGAAACCATTTTTAATACACAACAATTTGAACTTTCAAATATAAGAAGGCCCAATTTTAGAAAGACGTGTAATAACCCACATGGTCAATGGAAAGACACCAACTTAAAATAACGTTGAATAGTTGTAAGAGGACTCGGGCTTCAAATTTTAAAACAGAGAACAATTTGGGTCAATGGGAGGGTCCTAGAAATACAAGTGTGGATTTAAGTCTCACATCGGTTAAAAATGAGAAAGTAGAACATTATATAAGAATAAAGATTTATAAATTTATTATCTTAAAATTTTATGTTGAAATTGGTATCAATATCTTATGTGATTGAAATCAGATTTCATTGGTGTTGTTTCTTTCTGGTGAAACCTGTCCCTCTATAACCTCTCTTCTTGCAAATGATGAAAACAACCGAGTTTTGTAGTTTTTCTGGTCCTTTATAACCCATGGCATTTTTTCTATGTCTGCATTGATGTTATTATTTGGTTCTTATCTATGTCTTGTGCTCCTGACTCGTATTCTGTTACTGTGTGTGGAGGTTTTAGAAATGAAATAAAATTGTGAATAAGAAGTTAAATCATGGAGCCCACTCGGAAGCAAAGAAAAAGGACATAAGACATTTAAATAGTGTAGACTTGTATAAAGTAATTCATTGATGGCTTGTGTATTCAAAGAATGGGCCATCTCGGAAACAAAAACATAGAACTTTACGATATTCTGTGAAGTCACATTAATTGGTTAAATTAAGGCCGCGAATTCAAGAACGGGTGATGTTATCAGAGTGGTTAAGTGGACAAGACTTGTGTAGATAAATAAGAAAAGAGAAGGGTTATTTTAATCAACCATTTCTTTTTTCTAACCTGTTCTTTTTGACTGAACTGCTTTGTGATGCTGGCACAATAAAACAAAAAGAACAAAATTAGAGGGTCCCATAGAACAGTTGGTTGGGAATATTTTTGAGCATACAAAAAGAAAAATGGAGCCCTTACAACAAGTCTTCAATCAGTGTTGAAGTGAAGAAAGGCCAGTCACATGTAGTTATGACCAGAAAATTTTAAAAAGGATACAAGGGAGAAAGAGCATGGGAGAGAGGTCACCAAAGAGGGATTCCTTGTTTATTTGTCTCCTTCGCCCTAAACATACTGATATGCATCAATTATTTTTCTCCATTTTCATCTCTCAACTGTACCTTTCACCCTCTCCAAACTTACAAATCATTTTCTAAACTGCACTTCTTAATAATTTTCTTCCATTAATATACAGTTAGGCTCACATGATAGATAATACTACATCAACCCTCTCACGGATTTCATCATGGATGCCAAACTCAACTATCAGTTTATTTTTCTGTACATACATTAACCAATAAAGATTTATAATCAATGTAGCACTTTAAGTAGTAATTCTACAATTTAGTGAACTTAATGATAATTCTTAATTGAGTAAGAGTGTGAGAACATTTCTTTACTCTCGATACATATACTATTTACTCGTTTAAAATGAACAAAAAGATAAAACCTGTGAATGCCCTATTTCTTCTTTCTTTTAATCTTTCCATTACAGAACAGGGAACCGAATCCAAAAAATCTGGCAGTGGCTTTCGGAATATATGCTTGTGGTAGATTCAAGACAGGACTTATTCTAACACCATTACCCGAATATCCACCGTTTTTCTTTAACGAAGCTTTTTGAGAGGAACTATAAAAATAATATGTACTTGAACCGGAAGAGGAAGACGATGACCTTCTGCTTGAAACAGAGGATTGTTTCTGCAGCCTCTGCTTGTGTGTCTCCCTTGGAACCTCTGTTTGCTTCGGATTCAGGGCCGAACCGGTCGAGTGGCTTCGTGACAGGAACTGAAGCGACCGAATCAAACCATTCCCACGGGTGGTATCGAAATTCAAACTGCTACTGCGCTTGAATTGCCAGAAATACTTGGATGATGGTTTTTCTTCTTCGTTCTCTGCTTCGTCAGAGGAGGCAGACAAGAACTCCTTGAGCCTCTTCCTTTGAGTCTTTTCCGTGGTGGCAGGTTGAGATCGAGGAGGATGCGAGGGTTTGTTGGGTACGCTTTTGATCTCTGCCGGGACAATCTTGCCATTAGCGAAGAGTTCATCGGCGGAAGAGAGATGTTGAGCTAAGCCATTGGTGATGCAGAAGACGAAGTCAGAGCTTGAGTCCAAGAGGCAGAGGTCTGATCCACGGTGGCGATCTTCGACACGAACGGATGCATCTTCCGTGTTCTTCAGATCGTGGGAGAAGGAGATTCGAGGGCTGATTCCCGTGGTGGATATCTCGGAGCAGACTTCTATTGCCATGGGGATTGGTTCGGAACAGGGGAGCTCTGTTTCTGGGGAACAGAGAGAGGAAATGATGTTGTCTCGAAATGTTGGGGAAGCCGCGAAAAAGTTTCGAAATTTATGCAGTGGGGTGAGGGGATTGGTTGAAACGGTGATGGGTTTGGAGTCAAAGCGAGGGAAAGAGACACTGGGAGAGAGAAATAGATACAAGTGTGGGGATTTTGGGGTTGAGAAGTCAGAAATTGCAGCTTTAGCTTTTGGTCGTGCGTTGTTGTATGGTGTAGGGTGTGTGTGTGTGAGCTAAGTGCGTCGTCCGAAACTGAAGGAACAATTATGCAGGGTGAGAGAGATTAAATTTAGCATTGTGGTGCTGAGATCCTTTTCTTTAAGATATATGTTTAGGGAAGGGTAAAGGGAAAGCAGAGCAAAGAGAGGGAAAGAAGTGAAACTAATCACCGAAAGGCTATAAAAGGATAACTCTTTATGGGGGTTTCCAAAGAAGCTTTAGAAATCAGCATCGTGTCATGAGAGAGAGAGAGGATTTGACATGCACCACGAGATTTATTATGTGAATAATGGAAGAGAAGAGTATTTTGAGGTGCTAAGATAATATGTTCTACCATGATTAATGCTTATGGTAGTGTTTAACTGTTGAGAATAACTTTGTCACCAAGATCATTACTTGCAAAGTGGAATCTTTGCTTAGAAAAGAATAAAACAATCACTTGAAAAGTTAAGAACAAAAAAAATGATGTAGCTTATCAGTACAAACCGCAATATATTAAAAATGTGATATTTTAATTTCAGAGATGCTATTAACAGGAGGAAGACAAATATGAGATCTAATCAATAGTACAATAAGGGAAGATAGAAAGGAGAAAATAATGCTTTTATTGTCAAATTTTTAAAAGTTTTTTCTGTGAATTATTCTTCTGCTGTTATTCATTATGATGCATAAATAAAAACAACAATAGTTTTTTTTATTAAAATTCATAAAATTCATTGAATTTATTAGTTTCCAAAAAGAATGTTAAAGAACGCTAAAAAAGTATTTTATAAAATGATGGAATAAATAGCACATTTTGTTTTACTCCTACCTGACTCTCGAAATGACTGCAAGCAGTGGCTAGTAAATTATAATATTAACCGTTTATTTTTTTATTAAACAATTATTTGTAGAATTTCTTGGCAATATTTTCGTTGACAATAAGAAAAAAGGAATAGAAATGGTCCACTTGCAACTAAAAATTTGTGTGCGTTGTTGTCTCATTTTTTTTAAACAAATTCTCATTTTTTTTAAACAAATTCTCATATTTTTTTAACGACTAACAACTTTTTCTTAGGTTCACGGTAATTATATAACTTACTATGCGTATTTTTAAACAGTTATCGCTAAAGAAGCTCCAAACCAGACTTGACGTCAACAAGAGTAAGGTTTTCATTTTTGTAATCAGTTTTGTGATAAAAGGTTTGTTAAGTTATTACGTATTTATAATTTAAAAAAGCATAGTTGCATTTTCATTAATCTGTTCTCTACCAATGTTCTTAAAATATCATCATCTGAATTATTATTTTTTTCTCATTTTCTAGCATTATTTTTCCAGTATGAATGATTTTTATCTTTAACGAAACAATAATTCTTCCTTAAAGCATTTCTACAGCACAAGAAGCGTTTTCTTTTTGTTTAGCCTGTTCTCCTAATAAACAATAAAGTGATGAAAAAATCTATTGACTTTTATTGTCTTCACAAGTACGTATCAATGATCACGCCAATATTAATTTAATGTTAATCTTAATCATCTTTGCACAAGTTTCTTATGCCAATGGCGGATCGGATGAACACTAAACTCGCTTTTGGATTTGGCAATCATCATTATTTCCAGTGTTTCTGCAAACTTCGTTTTAATTATTCGTAGATCCTTATGTTTTACAATACAAATTTTCCACTTTCTAATGCACTTCATACACCATGGTGAGAACAATTTCAAACACACTGAAGGCGTATTTAAAAACAGCCCAAGTTGTTAGAAGAATGCATGGGTTAGAAGCATTAATGTTGTCCTAAGGGGTGGAAACATTAGGTGCTGAGTTAGCATTATGTGGCACGCGATGTAGGGTCCATTTTAGGACAACATGCATAGGAAAAAAATGATCCTGGTTCATAGGAAATTATTGTTGCAATGACTAGGCACTATCACAGGAATACTGGTACCACGCCTTTAGTACTTGTTCAAGCAATGTAAACATCATGAAAATTATTACGGTGATAACAGAATTCTTCTTCTTCTCCTGAAGAAGAAGAAGAAGATGAACCTTTTTCAAATATTATGGGTGTGAACAAGCATAAGAAAAAGGACATCGAGGATTATCGTGTGAACATTCCAAGCACACAAAACCCCGGAATTTTAGGTTACTTTTTCATCTTTTAACCTTTGTGGAGGAGGTCAACTGAAATTTGGCAGCATAGAAATGGACATTCTCAATCTACTTATGCAAATCATGTTATCTTCTTCGGTACTTAACCATTGTTGAGATGTTTTGGCCAAGGAGGGATATGGACAAATTGTACATTAATTATTCATTTTGTGCATCAGTAGTAGTAGTAGCAGCAGCATATGGTGATAAATATATGAGATGTTGATGGGTTTATAACTGGGGAGAACAGAAGAGTAGATGAAGTTAAGCAATGTGAGATTGTTATTATGTGTTAATTATTGAAGTGAAAGAGGGTGATAGGAGATATGTGAATAAAAATAATTGGGAAGAGAAAATGAAAGTGGAAAGGGAATCTGTAGGGTGGGTGGTGAGATTTGGGGGCATCCCCATATGTGTGTCAGAGTAGTACTTTGACAGCGTTGGATCATTCTTGCTGTGTTGGCACGTGGGTAATGGTCATCCCGATCAGATCATCGTTCTTGGTGGCTATTCGATTGGATTCATTTGGCATCTCCATGTCATCACTTTCTATGCTTCATTCTCAACAATCACACACTCTGAATTGTGAATATGGGTAAGAAAATGTGAGTGACATAACATAGACTCAATTCTCAATTCTGAATTCAATGCGTAGATCGCTGTTTGTAGCTCACTGGTCAACAAAAGTACTGCAGCCGTAGCTTTCTCTTGCTAAACGCAAAAATGTGTGAAATTCACAATTATTCGATTGCATGCCCAATGCTCAATTTAATCCAAAGTCACATGTGTTACTGTTTTGTAACCCGGAAAGAAGTTAATTTGGTAAGTTACATGATCACGCGGGAGCTATATGAAAAGTCTTCCTCATGTAAATATATTGATCAACGTGTCATCTTAACTTGGATTTCTTTTAGATTGTGTTATTTCGAAAGGAATGATTAGAAAGAGAGAAAGAGGAAGAAATTGAAAGGATCAGAATGTGAAGGTGAAGTTGATGTTGTTTCTTTTAAGTGATTCAAAAATAATTTTAGAATGTATTAGAAAGTTATATATGTAAAAATTTGTGACTGAATTGACTTATGTGATATATTAAAAAAATACCTTTTAATAAAAAAAAATTAGATTACCAAACTGTCCTTATTGTTATAGGTAATATAAAATTATATATAAATAATTTAAAATTATTTTATAAATTTTATTGAATGATTAAAAATATAAAAAAAATTATAAAAAATGAATAATACAATATATTTTATATAAAAATAAATATAATATATAAAGTGGAAAATAATTAGTTTACATGGAATTGTTTTTTTCTTTTTAATAGTAATTTTAGAAGTAATGATTTTTTATTATAACCATAGTAAATTATTATTACCGTTAACATAGAATTAAGGTAATAAACTAAAACCACCATGTGTATTGATTTTAACCGTTAAATCATATGTAACAAAAATCAAATAATGAAGGGTATTTTGGTAAATCAAGTTGTGATACCATCTAATATCACCGTAGATGGTGAGATTGAATTTTTAGTTTATCCCTCTAATTATCTTCTTCCATCACCTTGTATCACTTAATGAAAAAGCACACTACTTACTTCATAATCATCTCTTTCCATTCCTTGCAAATAGTACATCCACCTAAAAGAATACAACCTTAGTTACCAAAGAGTTAATATGGCATTTTTACTAATACTCGGTAAACAAAAGTTTTACCTATGGATTATTTATAATATTTTTTCTATTAATTCGATATTAGATATCAAGAAATTGATAATGATAAACTTATTTTATTATATTATTTTTTTCTAGTAATTTAATAAAGACCAAATTATTAAAGTAAAAGTGATTAAATGAGATATAATATGGATGTTTTATCATTTGAATTAAAATCCCTACAAATAGAAAATGTGAATTATTTAATTCATTTTTAAAAAATTATCATCTTTTTAAAACCCTATTTTTTCTCTCTAAATTTATAAGATAGTTGCTGATCTTTTCATAAATATAAGACTACCTTATATTGTGGTAAAAAAGTGGAACATATTTCTGTTTGACTTTTAAATAAGTTTCTCTTCATACTCTTTATTGAGTTAGTTTTATGGAAAGGATTACATAACTACATAGGATCAGGATTCTCCATGGATAAATATGAATCTCTCTTATTTATGTAGTTTGTTTTAATTGATAATTTTACTAATCTTAAGTACATGTTACGTTTTTAACTTCTAATTAATTTTTCATCTTTTATATAATTTTATAACTAATTTTGTCCAATATAACCATATATATTAATATACTTTATTTACCGAGTTTCTTTATAATAAATTATTTTGTATTCGGGTGCAGCCGAGACTTGTATTTGGTTTTTACAGTTTTCAGAACTCTACCACCATCACCATTGTATTCGCTGTTATTGTTATGTTAAAGGTCCTACTTCTCTGCGGAGTTTTTCTTTTTTTCTCTTCTCTTATAGATAGTCTTATTTAGGCTTTTATTTAGTCTTAAATTAAAAGTTTCACGAAGAGATATATTTGGTAACATGTAATAATAAAATATTTTCCAACATGTAATAATAAATAGTATATTTGGTCAAAATGGGCATTTAAAATATTAAATTAATTTTTATTTCGGGTCGAGTGCGTGAAGCCCAAGCTAATACGGTCAGAAACTAGACTTGAAGCCCAAGTTGAAGCGGTAAACGTCAACTTAAATCACTCTCTACCTGGATGTGGAAAATGATCGTAAAGCCCACAGTATCTTAAACCAAGAATCTTTACATCCGCAGTCTTGAAGTTAACAATAGAGCTTGTATTCTGGATTAGATAATTTCTTACACACTCTGTTATATCTTCACCACTTTGTCGTCACCACCAAAACCCTAAGGTTTCTTACACTTTCACAGGAATAAGATTTTGGCTTTTTCGGTGACAAGATGCCGGCGAAGGATGACAGTTCCGACAAGGAGAAGTGTCTCGATCTCTTTCTGAAGATCGGTTTAGACGAGCGCACAGCTCGCAACACCGTCGCCAACAACAAAGTCACGGCCAATCTCACTTCCGTCATAAACGAGGTATACATAACTATCCATATCATAATGATTCTCAATTCAACAATTCCTTTTGCAATCAGTCTTTCTAATTTCGGGAGGCTTTCGTTTCCCTCATTCGTTATATTAGTTGCATTTGTTCTGTGTTTTTTAGGCTGCTGTTACTGATGGATGCAGTCGAACGGTTGGAAATCTTCTTTATACGGTAATATATGTCATTGCATGTTCTTGAATTTGTGTTACACTCGTAATTCTAGAAGGTTTTATGTTCTTTATGCTGCTATGCTCTCTGAAATATGTGAATTTACAATAAAGAGAGATTGTACATTTTATTGTGATTTTCTTTGGAGGGCTGTTGACATGGTTGTTTCCGTTGATTTATGTGGCAGGTTGCGACGAAGTACCCTGCAAATGCCTTGCCGCATCGTCCAACATTACTACAATACATTGTTTCTTCAAAGGTGTGCATAGTAGATTTTTGGTTGCCATCTTATGTTCATCGATTGTCAATAAGAGTGACACTAACTGTGTATTTCGTCTTCTTATCGTGTTCCACCTTATTATTTCTTCTTTTAATTGGTTGGCAACTTTGTAATTAAGTTTTCTGCTCGTCATGGGTTTAGATAAAATTTTACATTTGAGATATTTCCTCTCACTAAGATTATGCTTGCAGGTCAAAACAACTGCACAGTTAGATGCAGCCTTATCATTTCTTTCTACCACGGGCTTGGAGAATCTTGATTTGAAGACATTTGAAGAAGCTTGTGGTGTTGGTACGGTAGAAAGAACTTTAGCTGTATAGTCTCGTATAAAGTTGGCCCTAGATTCTATTTGGACGAGCTTCTTAAAAAGACTTTTAAGAGAGAAAATAAGAAAACAAGGAAACTGGCTTCCTTATTTGTTAAATTTAGCTTATGGACAACTTTACAACAAAATTTTGGAGAAGTAGTATGCAAAATTCTAGAAATTAACTCATGACAAGTGTATCTCTTAAATATTTTGCATACTTGAGCAGGCATTGAGGTTTCAACAGAAGATATCAAACAAGCTGTCAGTGAAGTTGTTGAGGAGAACAAGGCTACAATTTTGGAGCTCCGCTATCGAACAAATGGTAGGTGTTCAGTCTTTGCCCATGATGGATTTAGTAATTCAATTCTCACAGATTTCATTACTTTAAAATTATAAATTTAAATGAATTGATATGATTTGACTTTCCAGTATATATACTGTAAAATCACGTTACAAATTTTAAATTGGAATTCAACTTTTAATTCTTATAGATTATGTGGATGATTGGTTGATTCATTCTTATGCAACTAGTTTCCCTCTTATATTGAACTGCCGTTCTATTTAGAGCTGAGAACACTTATACTTTATCTTTTCTAGTGGGTGAGTTGCTTGGGTATGTGCGCAAGAGGCTGCCATGGGGTGACGCAAAAGTTGCCAAGGTGACAGCTATGTAACAAACCTTAATCAATGGGTAGTTGGTTTACTTATTTCATGTTTTTTTAACTTCTTAGTTGCTTTTCTGTTCTTTATATTGCAGCAACTTGTTGATGCAAAACTATATGAACTACTGGGTGAACGAACAGCAGCAGATGATGAAAAGCCATCTAAAAAGAAGAAGGAGAAGCCTGCTAAAGTAGAGGTGCCCGTGTTTTCAGTTGTCTATTTTGGTTTTACTTTTCTTTATGGCAATACTTGTTTGTTCACAATTCAACTTACATGCTTACATAGGATAAAGCACCTGTTGCCACTCCTGAAAAGTCACCTGAAGAAGATCTTAATCCATATTTAATATTTCCTAACCCAGAAGAAAATTTCAAGGTATTGATTTTCTTATGTAATATTAAATTGCATTTTGTTACTGTTTTGTTCATGCTGTGAACCAAATGATCGACTATTTTAGTTTGAATGGAGTCATTTCCAATGCTCTGCTTATGAGAGTTTCTCATCAAATCTTTCTCGTGGGTATATTTTTCTTGCTAGGAACACACTATGAAGTTCCCTTGGTACCATAAGTTTGAATTTTAACTTTTTCCCTTAACTTGCATCTGCAACATGTGTTGATGATAAGTTGATTTCAGGTGCATACTGAGGTGCCTTTTAGTGATGGTAGTATTTTGAGATGTTGTAATACAAAGGCGCTTCTTGACAAACACTTGAAAGCAACGGGTGGAAAAGTTTTGACCCGCTTTCCACCTGAACCAAATGGATATTTGCATATTGGCCATGCAAAAGTATGTAATATTTTTCACATTGTAATCATTGCGCCAATTGTTTCTTTCTCCCTGTGATATATAAATATGTTTATAATAAAACTTAATTTTTGTTCAGGCTATGTTTATTGATTTTGGATTGGCAAAAGACAGGGATGGAGGTTGTTATCTGAGGTGTGTACTGTTTTCAAATTTTCCTTTATTTATTGTCTATTCAGCTGAGTGACTCTTCTTTCATCTGAAAGAGATGGACATTGCTCTTGGGACATATATCATTTGGGGATTATCTATGGGTGTGTTTTAGATCTATGGAAAAATTATATAGACTATGTTTATACATCATTGATTATATTTTAAACATAATTTCTTATGTGAATTATGTATTACAACAATATAATTGACTATATACAATTTTCTTAGCAAATCTCATCACTTATAAGTTCTTTTTTGTTTTTGATGTCTTTAATTATATGCCTCTTTTTTCACTATTTCTCTTTCTTTCCTTGCTCACATACTTTCTATAGCTGGAAACAATCTGAGTGTTTGTGACAATGTCAAAGATTTGTGCCTAAAAGTTTTTCATGTTTACTGCATTCCTGTTAAAAGCTCTATAGGCCTTACTTATATCTTTGTATTATGGGTTTATGGGTTTTTGCACTTCCAGATATGATGATACAAATCCTGAAGCAGAAAAGAAGGAGTATATTGATCACATTGAAGAAATTGTCCAGTGGATGGGTTGGAAACCATTCAAGGTATGTTGGTTTGTTTAGTGACGTGTATTGGCTCATGCGATCTTGGTTATATAGATGTTTAACAACTTTGTAATATTTGCAGATTACTTACACAAGTGATTACTTTCAAGAATTGTATGAATTAGCCGTGGAGCTCATAAAAAGGGGTCATGCGTATGTTGACCATCAGGTTGTTATTCAAACATCTGAGCAGCTTATTGCTTCAAATATTTAACGTTTTTGTTAAGTGTTTCATTGATTCTTCCCTTGGATTTAAAACATCTAGCATGTAACTAACTTGATTTATTTGAAGCACTAATTCTGATTCTTTTGGCAGTTTACTCTGAAAATCTCAATTGCATGGAATTATATCATCAACCCTTATGTTATAAATTTGTGTTCTGGTGCCTAAGCATGAGGAAATCTCTTTTTGATTGTTATGTGTGCTTAAACACTATTTAGCACTTATTTTATATTTTTAGAACTTTTAAAATTATTGATTGTTTATGTTTTTTTCTTTTAACGTTGGAATTTCTTCTTTCCTGTAATTCTTAGCTTTAATTACTTTCAATTTTTAATATCAAAATTTTCTTTTTCTAAATTGGTTAGATTTAGCGAGAGAAAAAATCCGAAGATTAAAGAAATTAATTTCTTAGTATTACTCATCACTTATTTACACTTTTACTTTTATTTTATATTTTTTTTAAAAATATTTTAATTGTTGCCAAGGATACTTGCTAGTCCAGGAGAAAATGTTAATGCGGAATAACTATGGTGGATGTGATAATTGCCTCATGTTGAATTTTGTATTAAGCACGACAACAAAAATTGACATTATTTAACGATGATCTGGTTGTAGACACCTGATGAGATAAAGGAATATAGGGAGAAGAAAATGAACAGTCCTTGGAGAGACAGACCAATTTCAGAGTCACTGAAGCTCTTCGAGGATATGAAAAGTGGCCTTGTAGAAGAAGGAAAAGCCACGCTTAGAATGAAACAAGACATGCAGAGTGATAATTACAATATGTATGACCTTATTGCTTACAGAATTAAGGTAAGTACTTGGCTAGATGATTTTAATTACTCAAATTTATAGGGAGATAATGATCTGATTTCTTGTGATGTGAATATTTTTGGCCTTTTAGTTTACTCCACATCCTCATGCCGGAGACAAATGGTGTATTTATCCAAGTTATGACTATGCTCACTGCATTGTTGATTCTCTAGAGAATATCACACATTCGGTAAATTGTCTTCCACTCAAATTTTCTTGCTGATTTTACAGTTCTCTTGCTAGTAACCCAGCTTCTTTTTTACTACCCATTTCAACCTTCAAGGCTACATCCTAGATGCTTATATTCTCCTAATTTAATCTCTCTATATCTGTAGTTCCTTATGAATAGCATTCCTTTTTCATAAATATGATATTTGAATATCATAATATAATAATACTTAGGCAGCTAGATTCATAGCTTCAAATCCGTTTTATGCTCTAAATTTGTGATATTTATGGACAGTTAGATTGTGGAGGATCATTGAGTTGGAGTTATTATGTTTTAAAATGTGTGGTTCTCTGTACTACAAATAATAATGTGCTGTACTGTACAGCATGTTCTATTCACTATATCAGTTGGAGCTTTGTGGCTATAACTGTGCTAGGAATTTTTGTAACTAATGGTCAGTGCTTTAGGCTTCTGACAAATGACATTCAGATTTCGTTGTGCTGTTAATGATAATTCTGTTGTTGTTATCTATATATATTTCTAATTAACAAATATCTCATGCAGTTGTGTACACTTGAATTTGAGACACGTAGAGCATCATATTATTGGTTGTTGCACGCGTTAGGCATTTACCAGCCTTATGTATGGGAATATTCAAGGTTGAATGTCTCTAACACAGTTATGTCAAAGCGTAAGGTGAAGCAATAATTTTGCAGATTGCAATAATTTTTCGAATTTAGTTATTATGTTTATAATTTGCTATCCTCTAATTACATATTGTTCTTTGGTGAAGCTGAATCGTCTAGTTACAGAGAAGTGGGTTGATGGGTGGGATGATCCTCGTTTGATGACACTAGCTGGTTTGCGGCGTAGAGGCATGACGCCCACTGCAATCAATGCTTTTGTGCGAGGAATTGGAATAACTAGAAGGTATGTTATCAATTTCCAACTACAGTTGGTTGCATACTAATGCTATTTCTAAGTTATTGCTGTGTATAAGTACTTGAAACACTTCACTTCAGTTCATGTTTTATACTAAATATTGTCCTGAATTTCATTTTAGCTTTTACCATTTCCTATATATCTTGATGTCGGAAGTTGCTTGGGTAATGCTTTATTATATTGATCATATTAATTGGTATTTATGTCTCTTTCCATCTCTTATTTTTCGATGCAATTGATGAATTTATCTGTTGACAATGGTAACAAAACATTTTTGTGATCCATGTATTTGCCTTTTCCACACAGGAAAAGGCTAGGCTGTTTCCCACCCCCCCCTTTTTTTGTGTAGTTATATATAAAGGAATACATTCATTAGATTTGTTAATTAATGAGTGTGTATTAATTTTGGACGTCATGTTACAGTTTGTGATCCCAAAAATGTTTATTTGTCATCTTCATCTCTTTCTGCGTGAGAGAGAAAAGGCATAACAAATGACTTGATCCATCTGGTGTTGTTAATGAAAACAACTACAAATCTTTAGTACATTGTTACTACCAATGGCACTTTAATATGGATTTGGCGGGTACTGGTTTGACTATATCCTTTCCCGTCCCAAAGTAAAAATTTACACATATCCTTGTCTCCATCCCCCATTGGATATGAAATTTTTGTCACATTCCTGTCGACGTCCAGTAGAGAGTATAGTATATACACATTCGTACTGTTGCAAATATTAGTTAAATAACTTTCTTACAGAAATAAAAGTAAAAACAAATGAAACAAGATATCAGGGATTAAATGTTAAGAGACCACACATTTTCTTTTCTTCAATTTCAAAGATCAAGGAAGAAATTATAATTGCATAAATCTTAAATAGAGTACAAATAAAAATTGCATAAATGTCAAGTAATTATTAAAAACAGTAAACAATTATACATAATTGAAATTCCATGACAACTGCAACATGAATTAATTTTTGGAAATGTTGAGAGGAAAAGTGCTTCGGGGATTTGAGTGAATTTGGTGAATGTTGAAGGATATATAATCCACAGTTAGTTATTCTGTTATTCTCAGATTTTAACTAACATATAATCCTTAAAGCTTATATTTTTCTCAACCGATTTTAACTTTAAAATATATCGGTTGAGGAAAAATTGTTTGAGCAAACTATAAACTTCAAAATTTTCCATGATTTTTGTCTAAGAGTATTGATAGTTTTATTGGATCACTTTGGTAGGCTATATAACCGGCATGTTAGATAAGTTACATTCCCTTTTAATAGAAGATCGGATTAACTATTAACTACCGATACACAATTTGGTTATGGATGACTTCACTGCTCTAGTGAAGCTTCCGGGTTTAAAAACCAAGTTGTGAGGTGAGCACAAAATCTTCATTGAACCGTCCCATGTGAGGCTAGGCTATGATTTATGATCAGACTCTACCTGATTTGTTTAATTATAATGGTACAGCAACAATGAAATATTTGAAGATTAAAGAAAGTAGCTCATTCACTCAAACTTTAATCTTGTGTCACTTGTATTGTACAACCTAGCTATATTATAGGCTTTACTGTGTGTATCTGACTGCAGGTTTTTTGGGTCAGGTCATCATGTGTCAGGCTGAATCCAAAATTAAAATTTCAGCTAGCAGCCACTTTCTCTATTTATACGACAAAAAAAAAATACTGATCTCCTTACCTTAGCAAACAGAAACATAAGTCTTCGAAGAACTAGTTGTCTTGACAATGCCTTATCTAAAAAGTTGATTCACTATTTTGTTCTTTGCATGGGATTGTTCTATTATTTATTCAAAATTAAAATTTCAGCTAGCAGCCACTTTCTCTATTTATACGACAAAAAAAAAAAAATACTGATCTCCTTACCTTAGCAAACAGAAACATAAGTCTTCGAAGAACTAGTTGTCTTGACAATGCCTTATCTAAAAAGTTGATTTACTATTTTGTTCTTTGCATGGGATTGTTCTATTATTTATTCGGATTTTTAATGTGTGCTTTAGGAAATGCACATTTGAAGCTTTAATCAATTGACTATAGCTTTCAAGAACAAGAACCTGCACACTGTTTTTTCATTTAGAAAAACTGGTAAATGAGGGTGGAAGTGGATCGTTACAATTATTTTCTTTTTATTGCTGTAGTGATGGCACTTTGATTTCCGTTGAACGCCTTGAATACCATGTTAGGGAAGAATTAAACAGAACAGCTCCTCGTGCAATGGTTGTCCTTCATCCCCTCAAGGTATAATTGTGTTCTTTCTACGCCAGTATACTCTTCTGATCTAATTAGCTCAAGACTAATTGATTTAATCTTGTAAGGTTGTTATTACTAATCTTGAAGCCAACTCAGCTATTGAGGTTGATGCAAAGATATGGCCTGATGCAAAAGCTGATGATGCTTCTGCTTTCTACAAGGTAAAAACTTAGCCTGTGAAAACGGATATCTCTGGGCAATGCTCTGGTTTTAGGATGATTCAATATGTAAACTTTTTTGTTAAGCTTTATCATAATATTACCAGTTCATATGGTGTTAGGTTTATGGTTACGTTTCTGATTTTTTTTTTTATGCCGATGTTCTTAGATTCCATTTTCCAATGTCGTATATATTGAACGTTCGGACTTCCGGATGAAAGATTCGAAAGATTATTATGGTCTAGCTCCTGGGAAATCTGCGATACTCAGGTTAGTTGAGGGTATAAATTGTCATTGTGATGAGAATTTTAAGTCCGATGTTCAAAATTTTCATTGTTGGGTGTAGATATGCATTTCCTATAAAATGCACTGAAGTGATTCTAGCTGACGACAATGAGACTATTCTTGAAATTCGAGCCGAGTATGACCCTTCAAAGAAGACAAAGCCTAAGGTTTACAAACTTTGCTAATTCCGTTGATTATAAATAGTTGGCAAGATCTGATTGGTGATCTGTGCAATCTTTTTGTTTCTAGGGGGTTCTCCATTGGGTTTCTCAACCTTCTCCTGGAGTTGATCCACTAAAGGTGGAAATCAGGTTGTTTGAGAGGCTATTCATATCAGAGGTTTGTTATCCTTTACGTCTACGTGGTATTATATATATATATATATATATATATATATATGTGTGTGTGTGTGTGTGTGTGTGTGTGTGTGTGTATATGTATGTATGTATTTTTGTTTGCTAATAATATTTCCCTCTCTGTTTTTGTTTGAATCACTGGAATAGAATCCTGCTGAACTTGACAATTGGCTTGGCGATTTAAATCCTAATTCCAAAGTGATAATTCCGGGTGCTTACGGAGTGTCCTCCCTGCGGAATGCGAAAGTTGGGGACAATTTCCAATTTGAACGATTAGGTACTTTACGTTGACTGTTACTTGTTTCTTCGTTCATCTTTGTTTACTTAATATCTAATCGTTATATCTGCTCTTCCAGGCTACTTCGTAGTTGACCAGGACTCAACCCCAGAAAAACTTGTTTTTAATAGGACTGTCACTTTAAAGGACAGCTATAGCAAAGGTGGAAAATAGGGTTCCTCAATATTGATTAAAAGTAGCAAAGTGGCACATTCAGGTCAGCGGTTCATACATGTTTAAAATAGATACTTGTAACGCATAGAATTTTTTTTTTGGGTTGGGGGATTAACATTTACTGGCCACTTAGCCATGTACATTTTCTTAAGGGATCATTCGTTAGTTCCTCTGTTTACTTTTTGGTTGGTTGGTTTTGTAGTTTGGATATTTTATTTGCTTACTCTCGGTGAATTAGTGCCAACGTTGCTGTTGTTTTCCTATTAATTTCGAGTGTAAAATTAGTATTAAGAAATCATTTCCCTTTCATTAAAATAATTACATCTAAGTCAGATTAAGTCTAGTTTTTGCACAGTATGCATGTGACATGTGTCGGGGCTATGTTTCTGATTGACAGTAAAGAGTATTCAAGTTGAATTAAATAGTTTAAGTTAACTCTAACAGTTCTTTTATACATAGCCTTTTTTAGATTGAAGTCATCTATTAAGCATTCTTCCAATCTTGATGTCGGTCATGAAAATAGTTTTAATTTTGATAGACTATTTAAAACGCCTTGAATTTGGCAGAAAGATACATGCAAAAATGATTTTTACTCATTACTTCATGAGAAGTACCTAAAAAGTTCGAAGGGAGATTGATACTCCACCTAAGTGAATCTACGGGTTACCATGCATACTCCCCATCTATGATAATAGATAAATGGTTAACTAAATATTTAATGCAGATGAATTTTATTTTCTTAATTTCCTTCAAATAATGTATAAACTAAATATGCGCATCATGTTAACCTAAATATAACGTTTTAATTATGTTAATTTCTGATATTATGAATTTCATTCAAGATGCAAACCTTTATTCTCATCTTCCATATAAAAGCAATCTGGCTCTTTCTGTTAATATGCTTAATTATTTGTGTTAATGTAAATTTATTGATTCCATTAATTTAAAAGTACTAATTTGGTTTCGAACTTTTAGTGCTTTAATAAACTTTTGGACGTAGCTTTCAATGTTTCCATTTTAAAAGCTCAAGAATTCTTCCTCCACCACTGCAAGTAATGTTTAAACTTAGAAAATGAAAGTTTTGGGAAAAATTGTTTGATAATTCTTCCGATAGTTAACAGGTACACAATTGGATTATCAGGAGTCAATTTTATACAAAAAAATATTTTATAGGTTTGGTTTTAAAAGTTGTTCAGTTTTTATAATCAGTTAGAAAACTAGTTTGATTTATAACTTGTTCTTAAAAACTAATTTGATTTTAGAACAATTCTTTGAAATAATTTATACCTTTAGACTAAGAATATAATTATTTAAAACTGTTGTAGTAAAAAAATAATAATAATAATAACGAATTTTTCGCATCCCTATAAATAGCTCTAATATTATTTCACTTAGTGGAAGGATCATTGTAAACATCAAATTTTATTAAAATGGTGTTTCCCCTGGTTGCATGCATACACACGGGGTGTTCATGAGAGCAATTGATTTGAAAATAAACTAATTAAAAGATAATAAAATCAAATTTCTGTCATATCATTGTGTAGTTTCGTCTTAGAAGAGTCCTCATTACATGTGTATGTTTCTTTTTACAGCAACAGAAAAAAAAAATGAGTATGTATTTCTAACATGAAGATACTGATGCATACTGTAACACAATTTTCTATCATAACTTTTTAATGGTCACTAGCAATACAAAGCAAGGAATCCTAACAAGATGGGACAAAACATGCCCTTTATCGTTATTTAATAATGCTATCCCTCAAATTAGAAAGAAATAGATAGTAAAAGATGGGACAATTTTCACTTTGTCTTTTAACACTTATTAACTTTCTTTGAAAGACATAATAGCACATTGTTTTTATTAATTTTCAATTATCTATTGTTTGGTCCCACGCATCACACACATACATGAGTTATGGACCCATTTTTTTTTTTTAAATAAAACTATTCTTGTCATGACTTTAAAATTTGAATCTACATTAGAGGTAAGTCCCTCTGTAATTAAACAATATGCGAAATGCGGTGCTGACTACTTAGATGCTTTGCGTATGATCAGACATTGCAAGAAAGGCGACTACCCAAAGTGTTGCAGCACACAAAAATTACATGCACACCAACCATATATAAATAAATTGTTTCATAGATTTCTGGTTATTGTGATGGCTACGCATTTGATACAGACTACGTAAGAGATTTCATTAAAACGCCTAATAAGAGTTATGAAAAATTGGTAAGTTGACTCTAGTGACTCAACTTAAATCATACACCACATTATCAATGGTAAATGTTGATACAAGGATAAAATGTTACGGAAGACAACATTTTCATTGGAATAAATATTTTGTTTTAAAAAATGAAAAATTTATTTTTTATTGTTTTATTATAGACTTGTATGTTTGAAGAATTTATTTTACAACTATAGTTGCAAGCAATTAACATTCTTCACTCTATCGCAATAGTCTTAAAATAATATAAAGATTTTACTCAAAACTATCTTAAAATATTCTTTTTTTTAAACGAATATTTCGGTAAACATTCTTAATTGGTAGTCCTTGAAATAAAGTAAAAATAAAAATTGATTTTATTTTGTTGGATTTTGCTAGATTTTTTGTGTTATTTCTTTATATTCTTAAAATATATTGATTTTGACATTTTAAAACATATTAACTATTTTGTAATATATCAAAAGCATTATATTTTGAAAAGACAATAGAAAGATAATGCCAAATATCCAATAGAAAATCTAGATTCATGAAAATACAAGATTTGCAAAAGTACCGAATAATATAGCTAGTGTATAATAAATTTCTAAATTATAAATTATTTTATTAACTAAAATTGGGATCGTAACCTTCTTTATTTTAATTGTTTAAAATAAACATAATGAAACTCATCAATGCAATTAAATGAAGAAGCTTGTTAAATTATAAATCTATAGTGAGTTAATGGGATTTATTTTTGTAAAACGAAACTTGCAATTATACATCCTGATATTATCATTAAAGATATTTTTTTTATGTCTTCACTGTTTTTTATATATGTTTTTTGCTGAAACTTGATATTAGCTTAAGAATTTATTTTAGTTGTTAAGATATATTGGAAGAATATTAGCCATAAAAGGGAAATGATAATACTGTTACGTTGTATTCCATTATTCCAAATCTCATTGCCACCAAAATCAATCAGGCAACCGAAAGTTATTCTCCTACTACACTATCAGTAGGGGCATCTTTAATAGTATATATACCATCACCTTTAGAATCTAATGTATTGCATTATGTTTCTACTCACAAAATTCAATTTTTATGATATGCATATCAGTACTTCCCTCGACCATGATTTCCCATCACGAATTAAAAACTTTACACTTTAAATCTGCTTAATGCATATTCTTTATACACTACTAATTCATAGAACAATCTTAAGCTAATTGCTATCTACTATCTTCACATTTCAACTGTCTCTCAAATAGGTGCAACGTTACAAGCTCAGCATCTATCTCTTTTGAAATTCAATACACTAATACCAGTACTTGTTATGTATGAAAGTACAAAATCCAAGCCACTTGCTTACACTTCACATATATTCCAGAGATTGATTTCAATATTTAGGGTTTAGGATCAGAATCCTTATCTTCTTTATCACCTCCAGAGAGTCTCGAGCATAAAGGTTCAGCTACACCAGCTTCCATACTAAAAACGGATGCAGGAATGTTATTAGCATTGCAATTTTCTTCATTCACGGATGAAAAGTTATATTCTTTTCATCTCAGTGTCATTCCCTTCTGTGGGACTCATCCACATACCCCAAATGCTGGAAATGTTCATTACTCTACAATTCTCAATCTTTTATTTTCAGTAAGCACAATTATTGTTTGTTTTGCTAGGAATGCAACTCAGAATGAAACTGTGAGGAACAGAACAGTAACAGAGTGTTGGAAAATAAAGAGCATTATGAATTACATATGTGGGGTTGGTTAGTGAGTTTTGTACTTATTGGCTGCGATAAGCAATGAAAACAAAGAAAATCACTCTTGTCTTTGTGAGGGAAAGTAAAAGGGTTTGAGTCTCATTCTCCCAATTATGGAGTTTGGTCTAGTCACGCTTACATTTGATGGTGAGAGGTTGATTTGACTGAAAGTAAGGGAGAATGAGTATTATTTATCTATATCCATCTACCAATCTAATCTCTGCCTTTCAAAGGTTCCAATTCTCATGAATAATTAGCACCAACATCACAGCACATGCCTTGGTGCCACCTTTTCTTTCCTCTGCAAAACACTTCATTTCTTAAATTCTTATCTCACTCATCCATCTTCCTACGCCACCTTATCCACCTCACTCACACATACTATCGCATATGCTGCAACCATTCACTCCCATCACACTATTTATCAATCCAAAACAAAACTATCATACTCTCTATACTATATAACATTTAATGGTACTAATATGTTGCGACTTACGATAAAAATCGTCATTCTTAGTACATGTTAAGAAGCAAATTTTAAGTCTAACTCAATCCTACAATATCAGTTTATAAGGCGAGGTTTACGCTTACTCATATATTATGAAATCAACTTATCTTTAGTCGATGTAAAATCTCTAACAGACCCTTTTACGTTGAAATATATACATCTAAAACATAGACTAGACATTAATAAGTAATTGATTTGATAACGTATATAATTTAACAAACAACAAATATCAAACATGAACATGCTAAGAAGTGGATTAAAAGTCCAACTCAATTTTACAAAACTAGTTTGTAAAATGAGATGAGATTTATATCTATTTATATATTATAAAATCATCTTATCTCTCGTCAATACAGAATCTACAACGGTATAAAACAAAATTAACACGGTTAGAAAGAACCGTGCACAAGCAAGGGGGACACTTGGCAACTTTATTACAAGAGACTACAAGTTGAAATTTTGAATGGGAGTGCAATTTTGGTTTGAAGAAAAAATTGTGTATTAAATATTGAGATTGGATGGAATTAGTTAAAAGGTGGGTTGATTGTTGCATGAATAAAATGTGAGAGGGTTGTTTGTTTTGGCACTTGTTTTTGACCGTGGCGTTTGTTTTGAGAAGAAGACTTTGAAAAGTGCACAGTGAAGATGAACAATGATTTGAGGGATGTTTCTTTTCCTGATTCGAAGAACAGAGAGAAAGAGAATTGAAGGTAGCAGACAGGAACTTTAAAAGCAGTCTTTTTCTGTGGTTGAACGTAGAAACCGTGTAGTCACGCCCTCTCTCTCTGGCTCCATTATAATCTTGTTTAATTGCCAAAGTGTAGTTTCTTCATGTCCGTTGCTTTCAGTTTCAAATCATACGAAAGAAACACCCTTGTTATTATTATTAATGTGTCACAATCACACATCATGCGCATGAACTAAGTTTTTTTTTTTTTTTCTAAGACCTAAAAGGAGATTCATGGGTGTAATGCAATAGATTTCTTGTGTTTAGTTGTGAATCGGTGGCACCCCAGCCGCTAATTTAGCAAAGGATAAGGTTTTGGTTGAAATTACTGTTTGAAGGTCGTAGGTAGAATTGAATCAGACTAAGCTTTGGTCAGTCAAACTCAATAACATTTCTAAATCTTTGTTTAATAATATTACTAACAAATAACAAATTATTGCACGTGCCTTTCAATACAGTGATAGAAAAACACAACACAACCCTCTCAATCTCAATCATTACTGCGCGCTTCCTGTTCTACTGTTACCAACTAATTCTTTGACCATATTACTCCTTCACTTTCTTTTTTTCTTGTATTCTCATTTACCAACAATTTTTTAAATGGTTCAGGCCTTATTTAAAACATCATTAATATTAAAAAAATTTGTTGTTAAGACTCTTTATAGTTGAATATCTATTAATTATTGATATTTTTTATTTTTTTATAGGATAAATACTTTATTTGGTACGACAAACATTCACATGTTTTTGTTTTTAATAAAATTAAAAAAAAAAGAATTGTTTCAATACAAAACTTTTTAATTTTATTAAATTTGGTTTGAACTAGGTTAACGTGATTAAGATAATTGAGTATATATTTGACTTTTATTAATTATTACATGTATTTATTAAGAGAAAATTAACATCAATTTATACTATAATATGAAAGAAACTATTAAAGATTTTAAATTTAGAAAACAAAAATTAAGGGTGAGAGACTCGCTTAAGAATCGTGATAATTTTTCTTCTAAAAAATCAAATATGTACTCGATTACTCTAATCACTAAGGGAACTTAAAACTAATGAAATTAGAATCTCAATACTAATATATTTTTTTCTGTTGGGAATAATCCAAATGTGTATATTTATTATGTTATAATGTCTATTTTTTTTATATGTACTTAGAAAGTCTTTTTGAATTTATCTATACTAGTAGAAATATATAATTTATACTTATATATTAAAAGAATTTTATTTTTAGTGTTCATGTTTGTTTTTCAATTTTATTCTTTAAATATTTTTTAAAATAAAATAATTATTTTATTAATTTTTATGCTTTAAGTAATTATTATTTTTTTAAGATTTAATATTTTTTTGATTTGATTTTTTTTTAAATTTAATTTTTTAATAATTAAACTACCTACAAAATAAATAAAAATTTATTTATAATAAAATTATAAAAATTCTTTATATTTAATTTTATAATTATAATGATAATATATTTTTTTATTTTTTATTATTATAAAAAAATAAACATATATACGCATAGTACATGAATTTTCATTAATATTATATAAGAGCACATGTATTTTCACCAATATTATATAAGATGTATTCACACAAATATCAATATGTAATATATATTATAGATCATTGGAGTATTAAGTTTTGAAAAGATTATACACACAATATCAAAACATTAAGAATTTTTTTAGTTCTACTTGGATATATCACTAGTATCTATATTATCATCTTCTCTCATGTCCAATAATATCATGATAGATCACACATATACAACTTATACACAGTCAATGATGAAATAATTTAAGAGAATAGTCATAGAACAAAATATACATAACAGATAAATGTATCATTCTCATAGCATTTTCAACACAACTAACATAACAACAATTACAGTTGAATCACTTTCAACTAAGTAAATCATCAATTGCATCTTAATAAAATAGTGTAATTTGTTACTTTTAATGCCTTCTAAAATACTCATATTCAAAATGTCTAAACAAAACTCAATGTATCAATTGAAAATGTTATTCGTTAAAATCAATACTATCGCATGCATATATCGGAAATCCCACATCTTTTTTTCTCAAATCTTGAAGATCGACTCATTTATCTACTGCATAACTTTACTTATTTTCAATTGGTTCTAAACTAAACATATAATAATATCTATAATAAATGACGACTCTCATTAAAAAAAACATATGATACATATATTATATATTTTTACATTTTGACAAACTATCTCTTTAAGTAAAATAAAATACTACTTTATTACTTTATTTTGGTTAAAAAAAATAAATATATTTAATTCTATTTATGAAAACTTTGTTAAATTTATTAAAAAAAAAATTGTCAAAAAATAATTTTCGTTGAACAAATGCTACTTGCTGGGAGCATAATACTTATTACCCTCAAATCTTAAAGAAAGTTTAAGAAAATAATTTTTTTTAATAAAATAAAGAATAAACTCATATAATATTATTATCGAAACTACTATACTACATTTTCTCTCCCATGAAAAATCATACACACATGAAGAACCAATAAAATTTTGCCTAATTTTTTAATTAAAAACTCATGAATTAAAGAAATAAAGTACAATTTTTATGATTTCATTTTATTTTTTATTTTTTGTAATATTTGAAACAGATATGAAGACAGAGATAAAAAGAAAGAGAACACAGTGAGGGATATAAAGTTAAAGAACCAAAAAATAGTACATAATATATACATTACTACTATGAATATTTCTATGTTGTAGTTTTGTTTGAAATTATGTTACACAATCAATTTTTTGGGTTTTTATAATAATAATTTTAATATCCATATTTATTATAATTTTTTGTTAGTAATGTAGAAAAACTGAACAAAAATATAAAATCAGTCTTTTGTAAAATTTGTTGACTTAACATTTTCTATAGAAACCCTTGTTTTGTTTTTTCATATACGAAAATTAAGATGATTATTTTAATAAAAAAATGTTATATCAGCGATTTTTTTTAAGTAAAAAATAAAATAACGAAAAAAATCAAATCAATAACCAATCTCTAAAATTTCAATTATTGTTCGAGTACTTGAACCCTTTTTTTTCTTTGTACGAGTACGAAACTGAAAAGTCATGTGTCCTTATGTAGAACTTCTAAAATATAAGTTTCAAAAATTACAAAGATTTAAAAAGTACTTTTAATATTATTATCTTATTATAAGTAGCATAGTTTTTTAAGCAAATCATAATCGGAGTAACTCATTGGCTCTTTTAAAATTAACTTGTACTTTTCATTTAAAAAATAATAATAATATTTTGATCTTTAGTTTATTCAGTTTTAACTTATCATTATAATTATTTTTTAATTATTTATTTTAATTTTTTTAAATTGTATGATGTGATAATTTAAGAGTTATTGAAATAATGAATTAAAAGTAGATAAAATAAATAGATCAAAATATTATTATCTTTTTAATAAAATAAAACTTTTTTATTTTTTCTTGAGACGGAGAGAAGCAAAAGTGCCTTGAAACTTTGGGTGGCAATCCACACCTTGTGATTCAAATATTTATTTTATATAAAGAGAGAAATTAATTATGGGTTACATCAAATAGAAAGCTAAATAGATTGATTCTTAAGAAATACTAACAACCAATTTAAACTTATATTAGTTCAAGAAAAAAAAAATATCTTACATAATTACATCTTTGTATTATAACATATATACATTTTTTTTAATGAGTTTTTAATGTTAAAATGACTGTACTTTCTTATATAAATAAATGAATTGAGCGTTAAAAGAGATAATTGATATAATTTCTTTCTTGTTTAAATAACTAGTATTTTGTCTCGTGCTAAGAGATTATTTTTATGACAGACGAATTTTATTTTTTTCTAGTAATTAAAACTAAATTAAAATATTAAAAATAAATAATACATTTTAAATAATGATGACAAATACGTTTCTGTTATGAAATAAAGCGAATAACAGAGAGAATAATAGATAATAAAGAAGAGAAGAAACAATAGAGAATAGAGAACGAGGGAGTAACTCATATGTGTATTATTATTGATAGGAAAAGTACAATATGTAATTCATAAAGGAAAACAAATATTTACCATAAAGAGTAATTAATCATATGAGTAAATCAATGGACAATCATTAATTCATAACACTCCCCCTTGAGTGTCCATTGATAAAGAATGTGTCTCGTTAAAACCTTACTAGGAAAAATCCTTTGGGATAAAAAAAACCTAGTGAAGGAAAAAGAGTACAACATTCTGTATTCTTTAATATAATATTGTTCATCACATATTCTATTTCTCCCCCTTATGTAAACTTACATCATTAAGGAGACGGAATCCGAATTTGTGAGTCATTTGCTCAAAAGTTCTTCTTGGCAAAAACTTTCCAAATAGACTTGTCATATTTTCAGATGAATGAATTTTTGAATGTCTATATCATCCTTTGAATTGAACAATACACTATTATGTTCATATATGGTTGTTGATTCCATCTTTGTTGGGATAATCACAAGTTTCTTGCACATGTTGCATTATAGGCCTTAACCAAACATATTCGCAACTTTTCTCATAATTTTGTATGATTAGACGATATTGCTACTATGGTTTGTTTCATATACCATCATGAAACCATT
>Ga0214545_1003479_pt1 | contig 29990 bp, 26 predicted proteins | sample CNSS4metaG_FD_160064 | JGI IMG/M metagenome (GOLD analysis project Ga0214545, IMG submission 160064) | Root nodule microbial communities from cowpea collected in UCLA plant growth center, Los Angeles, California, USA - CNSS4 | ecosystem: Host-associated > Plants > Roots > Nodule | place: USA...
AATCAAAATTGAAATGAGACAAAGGGAAATGAAATCGAAAGAACAACAAAAATAAGGAGACGACATTTTGAGAGAAAAGATCTTGGTTACCTTGAACTTGAACCAAAAACGATGGAGGCACGGGAAGACTGCATTTTCTTCCTCTAGATTGACTTAGTGAGAAAGGGAGAAAATCTGAATAATCTAACTAAAAATTAGAAAAAAGGGTGAGAAATAAAAAGATAAGGTAAGATAAAAATTTTCCAGGGGTTCATAAAAAAACCCCTGATACTTAAATACGGTTTTCAAAACCTCCACCATACCTATTATTTACTATTATTTACCGGAGGTTATTATAACCTCAAGAAATAAACCTCATCTAAAATTACATATTCTTGTATGACTATATTTTTATTACAATTTATTCTTTTGTCTCTCGTTTCTACCTATAAATACGACTTAGGTGCATGAAGAAAGATACAATGACAAAGAATAACAAACACTATAGTTTTATCCGATGTGTTCTTCTTTTCTTCTTTATATTATATTTAAGACATTGGTGTTCATAAGGTTCGGAGATCATTCGTTGCATTTGATCGATCTAACGGATTGTTGTATCTTGAAAGAGAAACTCATATGATTTGAAACATATATAATCATGTATTTGTTTAATCATGTGCATATTTTCTTTATCAGAGTGTCTCTTACCGTTGGTAATTTAGTTTCTAAAAAATGTACACAAATTTACGTTCTTGCAATATACATTACCAGTTGTTCAGGTTACATTTCATCTTCACTTGCATCTTCTCCTTTTTTTTATTTTGCCTTTTCATCACACGTTATTCCATCTTCATACACAAAAAATACAAAAATATGTCTGTTAAAACAGAAATGTATAAATTCCTGATTGCAATAAAAATAGAATTTAGTGAATTGAGTCCACTTTCACATTTTGAGAGGTAATTCGCATCGAGTTGATTTATTTCACCACAAACTTATTAAACATGTATCCACCCAATATTATAATAATTCTAATTGATGACAAAGACATTAATACATGTTGAAGTAGATAAAAATAAATCACAAGGTTTTTCTATAACTAATAAGTTTTTGAACAAGAAAACTCATTCCCATTATTCATAAAGTCAACCATATAAATATAAATACATATTACAAACATCGTTGATGATATAAATAAAATCATAATCATAATTATGTCAATAAATAAGTTAAGAATATATCTCCTAGTCAATAATAAAATAAATTTCCATAATAATAATAATAATATCTCAATCATATTTTAATAATAACTTATTATTATCTCGGTAAATATTTTGTTTATCATGAGTTCAATACGAAGAAAAAGACGTTAAAAAGTGTTTTACAGGAACCTTCCATTGACATCAAAATGTTGTACTTAAGAGTTTTAGGAAATTTTCGAACAAGAATATTAAGTATGTGAATCTTGTGTTTACTTAGAGATGTTAAAATGGATTGTAATCCGCGAGTCAATCAGGCTCACCACGGGTTCGGGGTGGGTTGAATAGAATTTTTTTTACAAATTTCAATATGGATTGATTTTTGACCCAGTTCATCTAGAACTCGGCTTGTCCGGATTGAACCCGTTGGCTCACCAACCCATAGATAAAAGGGTCACACATGTGTTTTTTTATTAAGTTGGACTTTACATTTGAGTTATGTTAGGTTGTTTTTTTTTTTAGCCAAAACATAAATAACTTGTATTTTTTATTTTGGTTTGTATTTGGATTGTATTAAAATTTATTTAGATTTTAATTGGAATTACAATTTAGTTTTGACTGAAAAAAAAATTGTATTTTCTTTTACTTAAGTGAACCCGTGAGTCAACCTGTTTAACCCACCAACTCGAGATGGGCCGGACCAGGTTTGAATTTTTTTGGCTCAATAAAAAGTAAGTTGGGTTGGGTTAATTTACTAAATCATCAACCCATAATTAAAGCCGGATTGGATCGGATTATCCATTTTGACAACTCTATGCTCAAACCCTATTTATAATAGTTTATTCTCGTATAATCTAAATCTGGTTCTACATCCTGATCCTCTTCTAACTCTTGATTTATTAATTATATTAACTATTATTTTTATTTAGTTATTTTAAAAAAATAACTCAAATATGATGTCAATCTTCACTTACAAAATATTCAAAAGAGATCCGAATAATTTCTGAAAAATTATAACCCTCGGTCTCAAGTGTAAATAATAAAAAAAAAAAAAAACTGTTACATATCTATATTATTTTTACTACACTCAAGCCTAATCTCAAGAAGAAACTAGTAAAACCTTCAGCGGTATTCCTATCAGTAGAAATAAAAAGTGTCTAATAAATCTCCTGATATATATTTTTCTTCTACTTTTTAAATTTAAGAAATATTAAAAGCAATGAATGGTCAGTATCTCATTCAATATTTTGCGTCTAGAGAGAATCTTTTCCTTATTTTTTTGTCACCACTGGAGAAGTTTCATCCTTTCATTATTATTACTAAGTAGATATTGCACGTGATCAAACTAAATCCCACCAAGGAATAATAAATTTATTGTTTACAAAAGTTTATGTGCAAAATCAAGGACATTTTAAGCCATCTTCAAACCAAAACAACATTTGGCTTTTCGTTTTCATAACATCAAATTTTTGGCTGAATAAGGAGACATTAACAACTTCTGAATGTGGAAAATGTTGTATGGTGACTATTCTTAGTATAATGTCCAAGATGTGTAGCTGGTGTAATCTAACACCCTAAAATTTTCTCTTTCTATCAACTAAGTAATTTCTTGGAAGCATCTTAAAGTTTGATTTAGAGGAATTTTTCAATCTATTTTAATTCCTTTTGTAAGAGCTTCAATTTTAAATAAATTGTACATTTCACTTTATTATTAGATTTTTTTTAGACCAATTATATGTTTCTTATTCTAGCTGCATAGTTGTTATTATTTAGTAACATATATAGCTATATACTCACATTAGTACGATCAATAGTTACACTTTTCTTTCTCATTTATTCAGAAAGACATTAGCAACACAATTTGTTGCCATTTATGTTTTACATACTAATTTTGATATTAAAATTTTGAATGATAATAAAATTATTTATTCTTGCTGACCCAAAAATAGTGTAAAATAAAAACATTTATTTTTTGACACATTATAAAACAATTTTTTTAAAGAAAAAAGTAAAAATGTGCATTGCATTTTCAATAAATATTTAATTAAAATATATTAGAATTAGAAAATAATATCAAAATAATATCAAATTAATATTTGTATCATTTTCTTTCTATAAAATTCAAAATTAATATAAAATATTTTTATTCATGTAATATGCTATGCTACAATCATACGTTCCTACAAGATAGATAATTTTTATTGCAGGTTACTTTTGGTGTTATTGGAGGTTTTAAACCCTACTAAGAGAGTTACCCACAATTTACTTTTTTTTCCTGAAAAAACCATCGTCGTTAATAAATTACCAGCGATTTTGACTAACTCCCTGATAAAGCAATATTTACTGACAATTCTGGAACTACTATTATTTCTCGGTGGTTTTGGAACCCATGTTATTTACTGGCAATTTTGGAACCCCTATTATTTACCGATAGTTATGAAACTCTTGGTATTTTATTTACACATAGTTCTGGTAGTGGCTAGCGATTTTAAATTCTTTGTATTGTGACAGTACTAAAAACCCTTCTTAGTGTATTTTACCTCTCCAATGCAATTCATTATTTATTGATGTTTCAAATTCCTTTAATTTTATTTGTTACACTTTTGCATTGCACAATTCCTAAAACATTATGATATAAAAAACAAAAATTCTAAAATTTTGATATTTGTTTATAAATATATAACATTCATAAAACAAGAAACATTGTTTATAAGTTAATGTAAATAAAGTTTAAACCTTCAAAGTAGTGAAATATTACAATAAAATTTATTGAGATATTTTTTTTGTTCTCTCTCATTTTAAGTTTTTCACGTATTGTATTCATTTATTAGTCTTGAATCTCTTCTTTTTGTTTTTTGTTTTAAAAAAGAAATAGAAAGTTCGATATAAATTTATTCTCTCGTTCTTAGTTCTCATTCGTTCTCTTCTAAGATAAAAAATGTAACTCCCTCCTTTCTTTTGATAGGAAAATATTAGTTTGATATTTAGTTTTTTATTCTCTTTATGAGTTTTTTGTATATTTTTTTTTTATGAATATAAAAAAAAAGGTTATGTACTATATGTTTTTTCATATAGGTATCATAAATGTGACTTCATTATCATTTTTTTAGTAATTATGTTTCTTAATTTTTGATTAGATTTTGATAAATTATTTTTTAGTCTTCATTTTTAAATAGGTATATTGATGAAAAATAAAATAACAGATTTTTTTTTTTGAAAGTGATAAAAGGGAAGATACCTTTGAAGATAAAAACAATACAAATTTACTTTACATTTTTTCAAGAATGATACTAAGAATTCAATTGTTGAATTAGAGAATAATTTCTTAAGATTCAAAGACTTATAAGTGGAAAGTTTCATATAAATTCTTTTGAATTATAGGCGGAATGTTTCATATTAATTTTTTAGAACTTATGATAATAAAATGTTCTCAAATATGAGAATATTCAGGGAAAGAAATGAAATTAAAAAAACTTATTTAAAATAAATATCATATCAAATACAACTTCAAAACTATAATTTTTTAAAGAAAAACATACAAGAAATTCAATACTAAATTATATATACTTTTGTTATATTAGTAATAATAATTAAAAATATAAAATTTGAGTATAGTATTTTGGTCCGTTCAAACTTTTTGATTAAGATCCGCCATTGACCATGAGGCAATTCTTACTACAAGAAAATATCTCATTAACAACACGAGACTTGGATGTTAATTATGTTTATCTTCCCAAAAATTGACTTGGATGATATTATGTTAATTTAGCTTACCTACCCTAAAGTGTAAGGCCCTATATTTTATAATACCTTTAACAAAAAGGGCTGCCCAAAAATCTAATGGGCCTAAGGGCTGACCCAAAGAATAAAACTGAGTCCTAAGTTTGCCCTAACGATCCCACTTTCACTCATTCACAGAATAAGCCATCACTCCTATTATTCCAAGAGAGCTCTGCTAGGGTTCAGCCGTTGTTTCTCATCAAGGGAGCTCGAACTAGTTTTCAGCTTCTCGTAAGTCCCTTCCAACTCATACTCTTACTCTCTTCTGTGCTTTCTTCGCGTTTTCCCTAGCTAGGATTCTGTAGTGAGCTTATCTTGTAATCTGCTCCATTGTTTTCTAGTTCCTAAGCATACTCCTAAAGCCGTGTTGTTCGTGTTTGTGGTTGAGGTCCTATACTAGTGTATCCCAGGTAAGGGAAGCTAGAACCTACTCATATATTTCGTTTTTCCTACTGTTTTGCTGTTGTGCTAAGAGTCTATGGTTGATATGATGTTCTGAATGCTTGGAACGTTTTAGCATGTTGGTTTGGTTTCGTGTGAGTGGTTGTCACAGGAAATAGTGGCGAGATCTGATAATCTCGCCCAAGCAAGCCTGTCTCACCTAGGCGAGATGAGTAGAGACTCGCCCAGACCTTTTTACGCGAGGGGTCGCCCAGGCGACCAGCTCAGTTTTAAGCGAATGAGCGTCTCGCTCAGGCGAGGGGAGTCACGCCTAAGCAAGAACGCGCAAAGGTCACTGTTATGTGTGTTGAGCTCTCGCCTGAGCGAGAGTCCTTCTCGCCTGAGCGAGGCCCTTTAGCCTGAGCGAAAATCTAGGCGAGAGTGCTTTTGGTTTGGCGTTTTCCCTACTCTTGAATGTATGACTTGCATTTGATTTGATTATTATATGATGACATGAGGGAAAAGAATATGCATGTGTGGGAGGGTGTATGAGTTATGAATGATGAACTTGAATGACTCTTGGCATGTGATGAACATGGAATGGTTGGTTATGATAGTGGCATGATAATGAGATGAATTGAATTACTACATACATGGATGAAGTATGAGGAGTTGGAATGGGTTTGACCTGGAACATGAAAGGAATTGGCTATAAAGGTTGGCATAATATATATACATGTATGAGAAATGTTACTTGGCTGTTTGAATATGTTTGGTATGAGTCAGTGTGTAATTCCTTGGAGTTTCTAGGTGAGACCTCAAGGTCGTGCTTCAGTGGTTGAGACGTAATTCCACGGCCCTTGTTAGTGGGTGTCCATGGTGGTGCCCCATCTATATAACTTGGAAAGGATTCAAGATAAGGATTGCATCTTGACACTCTAAGGAGTCAGTTAGTCTCACTTAGAGCGGACTGACTCTTGTGGTGAGAGTAGTAGGAGGCCTGAAACTCATTAAGAGCTAACCTTGTGTGTGAGGGAATTGATTCATTGTAACACTTGTAACAGTTAGCTCGAAGGTGAGCAGAGGTATCCAACACAAGTGCAAGTATCCGCTAAATCCGACCAGGTTATATGTATCCGGATGAGTCGAGTCGAGTCTTAGTGTATTGATTGAAAGGTCATAACATGCTTGGATGATATATGTATATTGGACTATGAAGGTATATTTGATTGCATGATAAAAATCTTGTTGGCTCTAGCTTACCCTTTGCTTGTTTGGTTGCTTTGTATGTTGTTCTTCTACCTTTGCGATGATCATCAATTTCTTGATGGGAGCAGATGCGAGAGGTACTTGTGGTCAACAGGGGAGAGATGATTCCGCTGCTTAGTCTTCTTGGGCTGGACTTCCTGTCCCTCTTGGGCTTTCTTTAGGGCTACGACCCATGTACTTGTCCGTCTTTAAATTTCTATATAATTCCAGTAAACTGTATAACTTGTTTCTTTTTGGGCATCGTGGTGTGCCTTGGATAGTAAGGTGTTATGATTAAACTCCAGGACTGCGCTGTTATATTATAATTGTGTGACACTTCTTTTAATTATGCTCATTAATTAAATGGGACATTACATTTATGGTATCAGAGCGGTCATTCCTTAGGTCTATGGACTTGGATGTCCGCTTAGCTTTCTCTGTGTCTTCTAAGTGTTCTTAGTTAAATTTCTATCTTATCAAACCTATCCAAGTGATTTCATGTGTGCCAGTGAAGAATGGCACCATCTCGTAGGACTCCGCAACCCTCTCAGGGCGATGTGCCAGATATCGCTAGAGCAATCGAGGCAATGGTAGCAGCTATGACATAGCAAAGTACGCCTATGATGGAGCAGCGTGAGGCATCGATGCAGCGACAGGCGGTGTTGCTTGAGCAGCAGCAAGTAGTGATGCAACAGATGGAGGCTCCACGAGTTGCTGCTGAGGATGCACATAGGCAGCATATGGAAGCGCTCCGCCAACTGGAGGAGACCAGGACAGCTGCACCTGCTTTTGGTCTTAAGTCGCGACCTACAGCCAGGGAGTGGAGTTTAGAAGATTTTCTGAAGCATTACCCAGCGAAGTTTGATAGGAAGACTAGTCCTGATGCCGCAGACCAATGGCTGAAGGACCTAGAGCGCATCTATGATGCGAAAATGTCTCCCGCGGAGAACAAGCTGGCGTTCTAAGTGTATATGCTCACAGGAGAGGCGGAACATTAGTGGATCAACACCAAATCTATCCTAGAGGAGAGAGATGAGTCGGTGACATGGGAGGCATTTAGGAAGAAATTCCTCTCTGAGTATTTTCCAGACAGCATCCGATACGCCAAGGAGGTGGAATTCCTCTAGTTGACTTAGGGAGGGAAGATCGTGGTAGAGTATGTTGAGAGATTCAAGCACCTCAGCCACTTCTATACACTGCCACTTGATGAGGAGTGGAGATGCTGTAAGTTTGAGAATGGTCTCCGTGGTGACATCCGCTTGATGGTGGCTCCCTTGTCCATCAAGGATTTCGCTGCTCTAGTGGAGAAGGCCAGAGTTATGGAGAAGATGAAGCGTGAGGTGGAAGGTCAACGACCACAACAACCGTAGCAACCACAGAGAATAGGTGGACCATCTAGGTCCAAGCCCAGACATGAGGAGCGGAGGAGACCATATGACAGACCTCACCATCAACCCTAGGGGTCTAGGAGCTTTCCTCCTCAGCAGGGTCGGGTACAGTGCTATATATGTGGAGGCCCTCAACTGAGGAGTGCCTGCCCACATATGGAGGGTTACCGCCAGTGCAACAACTGTGGCAAGGAATGCCACTTTGGGAAGGATTGCCCCAACCTTGCTAGGGCAACGACACGTCCTCAAGTTCAGACTCCTCACCAGCATCAACGGAGGGACAAAGGCAACAAGCCTCATGCGACGGGCAAAGTCTATGCCATGTCAGGAGCGGAGGCTGCAGACTTAGGTAATCTTATTATGGGTCGATGCATGATTGCTGGTGAATCTTTATGATTTTGGAGCAACACACTCCTTTTTGTCAATTACTTGTGTGGAGCGTCTAGGTCTGCGGGTGCGCAAGCTGCAGTGTGAGCTTGTGGTATCTACTCCAGCGTCGGGTCTGGTCAGGACGTCGTCCTTGTGTGCTTGGTGTCCGGTGGAGGTAGAGGGACGCAGGTACAAAGTAAATCTGATCTGGCTACCTTTGCAGGAGTTAGAGGTGATCTTGGGGATGGATTGGCTCTTTGCCAATCGCATTCTTATAGATTGTCGAGAGAAGAAGTTGCTTTTCCCCAACTCAGAGGAACTTGAGTTGTTAACATCTCAAGGAGTTGTGAAGGAACTACAAGGGGGTGCAAAGTGTAACATAATCTTCACACATCTGGAGGTGGAGAAAGAGGAGAGGACGTCAGTTATACCAATCGTGCATGAGTTGGAGGATGTATTTCCGGATGAAGTGCTAGGGTTGCCTCCCCATAGAGAGGTGGAGTTCTTTATCGATTTAGTACCAGGAACCGGCCGAGTATCGATGGCTCCATACTATGGCTCCGGCGGAGTTGGTGGAACTCAAGAAACAGATTGAGGAGCTGATGGAGAAGAAGTTTATCTGACCCAGCACTTCGCCTTGGGGAGCACCAGTGCTGTTGGTGAAGAAGAAAGATGGGAGTTCACGTCTATGTGTGGACTACAAGCAGCTAAACAAATGACGATCAAGAACAAGTATCCTCTCCCGAGAATTGATGACTTGATGGATCAGTTGCATGGGTCATCAGTGTTTTCAAAGATTGATCTGCGGTCGGGATACCATCAAATTTTGGTAAATGCTGATGATGTGCAGAAGACGGCATTCAGGTCCCGGTATGGACACTATGAGTACGTGGTTATGCCTTTTGGTGTGACCAATGCTCCAGCAGTGTTCATGGACTATATGAATAGGATTTTCCGACCGTTCCTAGATAATTTCATCGTGGTCTTCATAGACGACATTCTTATCTATTCTAAGACTTAGGAGGAGCATGCTGAACATCCGAGATTGGTGCTTAGTGTCCTAAGGGAGAAGCAATTGTATGCCAAGTTGTCCAAATGCGAGTTCTGGATGGATGAAGTTCAGTTTTTGGGGCACGTGATATCTGCACAGGGAATTGTAGTGGATCCAGCGAAAGTTGAGGCAGTGGTTAAGTGGGAAAGTCCCAAGTGTACAACAGATATAAGAAGCTTCATGGGTCTAGCTGGCTATCATAGGAGATTCATAGAAGCATTCTCCAAGATAGTGGCGCCTTTGACACAACTCACATGGAAGGACCAGCTCTTCACATGGACAGATAAGTGTGAGGAAAGCTTTCAAGAGCTGAAGCGGAGGTTGACCAGTGCTTCCATATTGGTAATTTGAGATGTTGGGAAACCTTTTGAAGTTTATTGCGACGCCTCCCATCTGGGACTTGGTTGTGTTTTGATGCAAGAAAAAAAGGTAGTGGCGTATGCTTCGAGACAACTTAAGGTGCATGAGCGTAACTACCCCACTCATGACTTAGAGTTGCCAGTCATAGTGTTTGAAGATCTGGAGGCACTATCTTTATGGTGCTCAGTTTTTGCGTGTTCAGTGACCTATTTGATCAGAATGAGCTGAACATGAGACAGAGGAGGTGGATGGAGTTCTTGAAAGACTATGAATTTGAACTGCTATATCATCCGGGGAAGGCGAACATAGTGGCAGATGCTCTGAGTTGGAAGACTGTACATATTGCTCACCTTATGATTAAGGAAGTGGAGCTACTCGAGAAATTTCGAGATATGAAGTTACATGTTGAGTTAGGGTCTGAGTTCATTAGATGTAGTACCCTTACTATATCTAGTGACTTCTTGAGCTCGGTTAGGGAGAGACAGTTGTTGGATGCCAGTCTGAACAAGGTCAGAGAACAGCTTGGGTCAGATGAGGCTAGAGACTTTGCTTTGGGTAAGGATGGCATATTGAGGTTCCAAGGCAGGGTGTGTGTGCCTGATGATGCTGAGGTGAAGAAGCTAATTCTAGAGGAAGGACACAAGAGTCATCTTAGTCTGTATCCTAGCATGACAAAGATGTAGCGGAATTTTAAGGAAACCTTATGGTAGCAGGGAATGAAGAGGGATGTTGCTCAGTTCGTATCAACCTCTTTAACATGTCAAAAGGCGAAGGTGGAGCATCAAAGACCCGGTGGGAATCTACAACCCTTGGAAATACCAGTGTGGAAATGGGACAACATCTCTATGGATTTTGTGACCCATTTGCCACGGACTTTTAGGGGGTATGATACAATCTGGGTTATAATGGACCAACTGACCAAGAATGCTCATTTCTTGGCGATGAACTTGAGGATGTCCATGGTCAAGTTGGCCCAGTTGTATATTAAAGAGATTGTGAGATTGCATGGGATGCCTTCGAGCATTGTATTAGTCAGGGATCCGTGGTTCACGTCTCGATTTTGGTAGACGCTACAGAGTGCTATGGGTAGCAAGCTCACCATGAGTTCAACTTATCATCCTCAGACCGATGGCCAGTCTGAGAGGACGATACAATTGTTGGAGGATTTGTTGAGAACATGCATTTTGGAGCACCTGGGTGCTTGGGATGAAGGCCTTTGATAGAGTTCACCTACAACAACAGCTTTCACACGAGTATTGGCATGGAGCCATATGAGACTCTTTATGGTAGGAAGTGTAGGACTCCCCTATGTTGGTATCAGGATGGGGAAGTAGTGCTTGTTGGGCCAGAGTTGTTGGAACAGACTACTGAGAAGGTGAGGATGGTGAGGGATAGGATGCAAGCCTCTCAGAGTAGGCAGAAGGCTCATGCGGACCTTAGGAGGAGGCCCTTGAAGTTCGCAGCTGGTGATCATGTGTTCTTGAGGGTGACCCGAACCACTAGCGTGGGAAGGGCTCTCCGCTCAAGAAAGCTTTCTCCTAAGTTCCTTGACCCCTATCAGATCACGAGGAGGATTGGGCCGGTGGCTTTTGAGATAACTTTACCCCCTCAGTTGGCAAACCTTATCTTACTGTGGAAGTACCCCCCATCGCTTTAGAGGATAGCAAAGTTGAGGAACGCCGAGGAAAGACAGTCAGCCTTGTCAAAGTCATCTGGGATTGGAGGACAGGTGACTCGACTTGGGAGTTAGAGGAGGACATGAGAAAATCACATTCACATATGTTTGTCTGGCGAGTCTTTATTTTGGAGGTCGAAAATTTTGTTGTTGGGGAGAATGTAATGCCCTATATTTTATAATACCTTTAACAAAAAGAGCTACCCCAAAATCTAATGGGCCTAAGGGCTGGCCTAAAGGATAAAATTGAGTCCTAAGTTTGCCCTAACGATCCCACTTTCACTCATTCACAGAATGAGCTGTCACTCCTGTTGTTCCAAGAGAGCTCTGCTAGGGTTTAGTCGTTGTTTCTCATCAAGGGAGCTCGAACCAGTTTTCCACTTTTCGTAAGTCCCTTCCAACTCATACTCTTAATCTCTTCTGTGCTTTCTTCGCGTTTTCCCTAGCTAGGATTCTATAGTGAGCTTATCTTGTAATCTGCTCCGTTATTTTCCAGTTCCTAAGCATACTCCTAAAGTCGTGGTATTCGTGTTTGCTGTTAAGGTCCTATACTAGCGTATCCCAAGTAAGGGAACCTAGAACCTACTCATGTATTTCGTTTTTCCTACTGTTTTGCTGTTGTGCTAAGAGTCTATGGTTGATATGATGTTCTGAATGCTTGGAACGTTTTAGCATGTTGGTTTGGTTTCGTATGAGTGGCTGTCGCAGGAAACAGTGGCGAGATTTAATAATATCGCCCAAGCGAGCCTGTCTCGCCCAGGCGAGATGAGCAGAGACTCGCCCAGACCTTTTTACGCGAGGGGTCGCCCAGGCGACCAACTTAGTTTTGAACAAACGAGCGTCTCGCTCAGGCAAGGGGAGTCTCGCCTCAGCAAGAACGTGCAGAGGTCACTATTATGTGTGTCGAGCTCTCGCCTTGGCGAAGGGAGCTCACCTGAGCGAGAGTCCTTCTCGCCTGAGTGAGGCCCTTCAGCCTGAGCGGAGAGCTGGGCGAGAGTGCTTTTGGTTTGGCGTTTTCCCTACTCTTGAATGTATGTCTTGCATTTGATTTGATTATTATATGATGACATGAGGGAAAGGTATATGCATGTGTGGGAGGGTGTATGAGTTATGAATGATGAACTTGAATGACTCTTGGCATGTGATGAACATGGAATGGTTGGTTATGATAGTGGCATGATAATGAGATGAATTGAAATACTACATACATTGATGGAGTATGAGGAGTTGGAATGGGTTTGACCTGGAACATGAAAGGAATTGGCTATAAAGGTTGGCATAATATATATACATGTATGAGAAATGTTATTTGGTTGTTTGAATTTGTTTGGTATGAGTCAGTGCTTAATTCCTTGGAATTTCTAGGTGAGACTTCAGGGTCGTGCTTTAGTGGTCGGGACGTAATTCCAGGGCCCTTGTTAGTGGGTGTCCATGGTGGTGCCCCATCTATATAACTTGGTAAGGATTCAAGGTAAGGATTGCATCTTGACACTCTAAGGAGTCTGTTAGTCTCACTTAGAGCGGACTGATTCCTGTGGTGAGAGTAGCAGGAGGCCTGAAACTCATTAAGGGCTAACCTTGTGTGTGAGAGATTTGATTCATTGTAACACTTGTAACACTTAGGTCGGGGGTGAGCAGAGGTATCTACCACAAGTGCAAGCATCCGCTGAATCCGACCAGGTTATATGTATCCGAATGATTCGAGTCGAGTCTTATTGGATTGACTGAAAGGTCATAGCATGCTTGGATGATATATGTATATTGGACTACGAAGGTATATTTGATTGCATGATAAAAATCTTGTTGGCTCTAGCTTACCCTTTGCTTGTTTGATTGCTTTGTATGTTATTCTTCTACCTTTGCGATGATCATCAATTTCTTGATGGGAGCATATGCGAGAGGTACTCGTGGTCAACAGGAGAGAGATGATTCCACTGCTTAGTCTTCCTGGGCTCGACTTCTTGTCCTTCTTGGGCTTTCTTTAGGGCTATGACCCATGTACTTGTCCGTCTTTAAATTTCTATATGATTCCAGTAAACTGTATAACTTGTTTCTTTTTGGGCATCGTGGTGTGCCTTGGATAGTAAAGTGTTATGATTAAACTCCAGGACTGCGCTGTTATATTATAATTGTGTGACGCTTCTTTTAATTATGCTCATTAATTAAATGGGACGTTGTGACTATAAAGCCACGTAACACACCCCTTAAACCTTGTACAACATCACTAACAGAGTTATTTGAAAAAATATAATATTTTTTTCAAGAGATAATCACATTGAATCCAAAAAATATCATTCAAGTTACTGGTTTTATTATAACTAAATAAACTTTATATAATTGATACAATTAAAAAATTTACATCAGATAAAAATTATAAATTCTTAATTTAGACCTAATTATAATTCTGAGAAAAATAATTAATTATAAATGAAGAGTTTAAACACAAGGCAAAACAAAACTTAAATAGTTAATGGTTTAACGTATAAGGTTCTTCTGAAACCCATTCCAACTATTTTCATACCTGAAAAGAGATGAAAAAAAAATAAAATGGATGACATGTAAAGTACCTAAGTCCATACGCTGAAGAGTTTCAGATGTTCACCTTGCAATTTAATTATAGGGAGCAATTAGATGGTGAAGTAAAATGTGAAACTAAATTGCTTAGGACAGTTTCCTATTTCAGGGTACAGTTTTTTTTTTCTTTTCTTAAATCCACTTTTTGTCCCATAATGTTTTATATGTATCTTTAATCATTGTATACATTTTCATGACACATTTGTCAGTTTTCTAAAACCAATAATTTTTTATCTAACATTAATATACTATCTAATCACAACGACAAAAATATTGTTTTGAAAAAACTGAAAACTAAATATGCTTTTAAAATTTTATTAGAAAAAAAGTAAAAATTAAATAATATTAATTACTTTAAGAAAAGAAAAAAGTTCTTTATCCTCTTGTCCTAACCCAGTTTCGCAGTGACTAATAAATTTTGAGGAATTAATTTCTAAACCCTGCATTGTGTACTTAGACATTATTGAACTGTTCAGATTTTAAGTAAAACTAGTAGGAGACCCGTCGTGTTTGTTTGCTTTTAAAATTTGGTAATGTTGAAAAAATGACTTTTATATTTTTATTTATAAATAAATGATTAGGAAAAAAAATATTTTGAAGAGTTAAATACTTAATTTAATTATATACATCGATTAGATTGATTTAAGGATATATTATTGATATAATTAGCTGAAATTAACTATTATTTTATGTTATGTTTTTTAGTATATTTCATGATGAATTAATTGTAAGGTAGGTTTAAGTATATCTATAATATGTAATTTGATTTGTTGTAATACATATTGTTATTTAATGTTATTGTATATAAATTATGTAAAACCCTCTTTTATTCTGCCCTAATTTTTAAAGGGCTGCTCCTAATCTTATGGGTCTAAGGACTGACCCATAGGGTGTCCAAGGCCCTTAAGACAGCCAAACCCCTCTCACTTCTGTCATTCTTGCAGAAATAGTACTCTCATACTCTCCTTTACCCCACAGAGGCTCTGCTAGGGTTTAGTCCCAATCTTGGTTAAGCTAGCTCTAAACTCAACACGTCTTCACTTCTTAGATCTACTCTTGGAGCTGTCGGTCCCGTTGGTTTAAAAGTCGAAGCCCGATATTAGCTCCTTTCTAGGTAAGGGAAGCTAGGATTTATTTTTATGCTTTTATAAATAATGTGCCTGTTCTAGTTCTGTTGGGTGCTCTTGATTATTTGATGTGCTTTTGATGGTGTGAAAATAATTTGTGTATTGTTTGTGGATGAATTTTTGGCTTAGCATGCGTGAGAGCAGGTGAGATCTGCTATGCTCGCCTAAGCGAGCTATTTTTTGCCCAAATGAGAAGCTCTCGCCTAAGCGAGGAGCTCTCGCCTAAGCGAGAATGACAATAACTCGCCCCCTTTGGTTTCGAGTGCTCGCCTGAGCGAAGGCCTCTCGCTTGAGCGAGAACTTGAAGTGCTCTCTATTTTCAATCTCGCTTAGGTGAAAGCTTTTCGCTTGAGCGAGGGACCCCTGTCGCTTGAGCGAGAGCTCCTTAGCTTGAGCGAGATTGACGGCACAGTTGTTTAAATACTTGTATGCTCCCATGAATGATTTGTTTACCCTTTTAAAGCATGAAAATATGATGCCAACATTTTATGCAACAGGTTTGTGTTTTCTTTAGTTTTTGTTGTTTGGGATTTTGTGTTCTTACATGTTGAAACCAGTGAAAAGCTGTCAGTTTAGCTTAAGCGAGAGATTTTAGCTTAAGTGAGATCAGTCTAGCTTAAGCGAGACCAGTCTAGCTTAAGCGAGACCAGTCTAGCTTAAGCGAGATCAGTCTAGCTTAAAGAATTTCTAGCTTAAGCGAGAATTACTGCAGAATTTTAATTCCTTACTTTAACTTGAACTTGTGGATTGATTCAATTACTTTTAAAAGCATGAATTGGGCGAATGGGTATGAGTAGAATGGTTTATGGTCTGTGATTGATAAGTTGAACATGAGCTTGGCATGTGGCATGTATGAGATGGTTGGTAATTAAAGTAGCATGGTATTGGTATGAGATGAAATTCTATATTCATGGTTTGGGAAGGATGAGTTAGTATTGATTCTACATTTGAATATTAATGAGTATGGTTTATAAAGGTTGATATGAGATTATTTGCATGATAAATATTATTCGATTGTTTGAGCATGATTGGTCGAGGGTTAGTGCATAATTCCTTGAGATCTCTAGGTGGGATTTCAGGGTCGTGCTTCAGTGGTCGGGCCGTAATTCCATGGCCCCTGTTAGTGGGTGTCCATGGTGGTGCCCCATCTGTATAATTTGGTAAGGATTCAAGGTAAGGTTGCATCCTGATACTCTAAGGAGTCAGTTAGTCTCACTTAGAGCGAACTTACTCTTGTGGTGAGAGTAGTAGGAGGCCTGAAACTCACTTAAGGGCTAACCTTGTGTGTGAGGGATTGATTCATTGTAACACTTGTAACACATAGCTCGGGGGTGAGCAGAGGTATCCACCACAAGTGCAAGCATCCAGTGAATCCGACCAGATTATATGTATCCGGATGAGTCGAGTCGAGTCGAGTCGAGTCTTAGTGTATTGATTGGAAGGTCATAACATGCTTGGATGATGTATGTATATTGGACTGTGAAAGTATATTTGATTGTATGATAAAACTAATTTTGGCTCTATCTTACCCTTCTGTTGTTTGTTGTATGTTCTGTGGTGTGGTTTTTTCTTTTTGTAATGATCATCAACTTGTTGATGTGAGTAGAGGTGAGAACTCCGTGTAATCATCAGGGTGATGGAGGTTCCGCTGCATAGTTTGCTTGGACTGGATCTAGGTTTACTTGGACTTTCCTTTAGGGTTATGGCCTGTGTACTGCTGGTCTTTAGGCTTAAAATTCTAAATGTTGATGATTTATATTTTATACTTTGTTATGGCATCGTAGTGTGCCCTTTTCTTATTCGGGTTTTCTCTTGGATAATCGTGAGGAGTAATGTATACACTTCAGGACTTTGTTTCTAATACTATTCTGCGTGACATTCCTTTAATTAGCGTTATTAATTAAATGGGGTGTTACAAATTATTTATTTCGATTTAAATGATTTTAAAGGATCGATTTGTTAATTTGAGTATATGAAATTATTACAATTATTAAGTAAATATAATCTACTATAACTACGAAGAATTAATTAATTTGATGTACTATATTCAAATTTTTTAATTTTGGTTATATTTGTAATGTTATTGATTTAAAAGTTTATTAAGTATTGCTAAATTTAAATTTGATGTCATTACTATTAAATTTGATATATAATGTCATTAAGATTTTAATTGGTGATTGAACCTATTAGTAGATATTTCAAATTGTATCAAAAACATTATTTTTTGGTTTAAATTAATAATATCATTAAATTCCAAATAAGATATTGATGCGAATATGAAGAAATGGCGGCAAAAGGAATTATGGTTTGTCTTATCAACGTGTTCAGACTGATATTCTGCAACTTATTATTCTAAAGGTCAGAACGTTTGGAGTTGCAATAGACGTTTCCTTTAGTTTAGTTAAAAGGAGATTTGAAGACTGTAGGTTATTTTGTTCAGAAACGAAGAAGAAAAACAGTCTTTCTCACGAGTTACAGAACCTTCCGACGATCAATGTCTACCTCCAAGGCTTTCGGCTTCACAAATTTCTACCAGAACTCTGTCATGGTGATGGAACCCTTAGAGGTAAGTCCGTTTGCATGTTTGATTTTGTTTATGTTTTGTGTGTTTGATGTATACAATTAGTTTTTGGACGAAAGTTTTAATTTTTCTGTCATCCTTTGCTTCAACCATGTCCATTATATTTTATACACTTCTTATTTTTAAGGATCGTTGTGGTTTTATGTATGACAGGAGTGTTTGGAGTTCGAAGAAGGATTTTATGAACAATGGGGCAAATCTCTATTGCTGGGGACAAATTTTTTCAATGATCCGAAAGGAAACGTGATCAACATAGAGTTTGAACAAACTCTTCTTCCTCAGAGACAGTTCCGTGTGGTAGAGCAATTGATGTGGTTTTATGAGCTAAACGATGTATATTACGTCTGTAGCCTTTACTGTGGAGATCGATACTTTCGCATAAGGTTGTTCGATCTGGACTGGAGTGAAGTTGTGTATCCTAGTAGAAGAAACAATGGTCTAGCATGTGACTCTCTGTCCTCAGTCAGATTTTTCCAAGCATTTAGAGTGCAGTTCATTCCAAACACGGTATGGAACTTTAGTCATTTTTTTGAATTTTTAGTGTACATTTGGAGTTTTTTTTTACTAATATATGGTTTCTGTTGATTGTTCTGGTAGCTGTTGATAATCTTGCCTGATTACTTCCAAATGTTCTGTCAGGAAAAAATTTCGTTTAACCATCCGGTGAAGTTGTACGATCCTTTGACAAAAAAGTTTGAAATATTTGTCGACACAAATGAGGGTGGAAGGATGGTATTATTTGGTTTTTGTCAGTATGTTGCATACTATGGGTTCGTTTCTCCTTGTTTCCTACATTTAAGTTATGTAGGAAACAATGTCTTTGTTCACAGGATCTTCTCGGTGGAAGGAGTTGAAATTGATTATAAGAGAGATTTCGACAATGGTGGTAGCAACAAAGTTGAAGTTGGTGTTGTTGATTGTGAGAAAATATTAAGTCCTTATGATGTTCGATCATCTTCTTTGGTATGGTTGATAGTTGTAGTTATTAGTTTATAATTTTGGTTTATATTTATGTTGTTAACACAGTTTCTTTCAATGTAGTATCTAGATGCGAAGTTTGTGAAAGAAGGCTTGGTGAAGAGGAGAAAAAAATATGTTCTAACAAATGACCATTCACAATACTGGAACTGCAAGATTCGATGGACAGGCAGGAGTTCATCTGAGTGTTATCTGACATGTGGTTGGAAGAAATACTGTAAGGAGAATGGGTTGGTTGCTAGAGATCGTGTTCGATTTATGGTGCAGACTGACCAAACCAACGTCATCCAAATTCTGAAGATTTAGCATGTATAAGTGTTTGTTGTTATTTTGGTGTGTAAAACAAATGTATGAGACCTATGAACAATGTCTTTCTATTTGGTTTTCTTTATTTCAACATGTCTAATATTTTATATGTCAACATTAATATTTTTGGTATGTTGGCATTAATGTTTGTCTAATATTTTGTATGTGAATATTAATCTTTTTTGGTATGTTAGCATCTGTGTTTATGAAGACCTGAATATATAATATAAAATGGAGTATGTATTGTAATTATATGTTGTATTTCTGATTGGTCTATGTTAAATAATTTCATTTTAGTACTTTATATTTTTTTTAAGTAGATTATTAGAGTAAAGAAAAGATTTGAATAAATAAAAAATATATATTGTCAAATTAAAATTGTGAATGGGTAGATTATTTGAATATCAAATAACTTTGAATAAATTAAAATAATATATTACCAAATTTTGCATTATATGAAACGTAGAGCAAGAAAAATTAAAAGCTAATCAACTATTCTTAATAGAAATTGCTAAATAAAATTGGAAATTTATATAACTATTATTACGTAAAAATCCATCCAAGTTCATTGAATATAAGTATTCCAGTTCGGAATATTATTTACTAAAAAAATTAAATTAAATTAATAATGTGTACTATGAAAATTAATAATGGAATGTCTACGATTAAGATTGAGTATAATATTAAATATTTATAAAAACTATAATAAGTTAAAGATAATAATATTTGTTAATATTATCATACAAAACTGAATTGAAAAACTAATTTGAAAGGTCATGATTTGATGTAGTTAATATAGGTGTCGATAGCCATAATTACAATACCTATTTGATATATGAAAATGGATCACGATTTGTAGAGCTTATAACAATAATAATGTCAAATATGTGGGAAGTGCGGTAGAGAATGATGGTGGTTTGGTTAGTAAATACTCATTATTAATTGGGGTAGTTATAGGTTTTAGAGTCTTGGTTTACCTGAAAATATTAATAACGTCACAGTTGTGAAAGGTCCATGACATAATTATGGTGGTGTGTTTAGTGACTATATTCAGTATCAATTGGGCTAAATATAAGTTTCAGAAATAATTATTTTGATAACTAATTATTATACGAACGTACATGAGCACCATTTTGACCTGATTGTGGTAGGTGTGCCAAATAACTATGTTGCTGTGAATAATAAGTAATAACATCAGTTTCTTGAATCTATGCATTTATTAAATGTTGTTCTATTTTTTTGGTGTATGGTAGATTAGAATTTTAATGCATCTGGCAAAATAAGCATCTCATCAAGCAATAAAATGGTAAATTCAAGATATGATCAACCAACGTATATCATGACAACAGGAACCAAGTCAGCAGATGAATGCACTGCAATGCATTAAAACAAAAGCTCAAAATAGGATACCAAGTCAGCATATGAATGCAGCACAATGAACGATTGATATTTTCATAAGTCGTCTCTGACAGGAATTTTTCACAAAATAAAGGCATACAAGTATGTTAACATACAATGCAGTCATACATTGTTAAAAACTTCTTTGAAAACTACATTTGTGGTAGTAGTCAAAGGTTTGTTTTCATTGTCATGGACTAAAATCTTTAATCCGGACTTGCTTTTAACTCTAGAAGCTGCAACATATAATTGACCATGACTAAAAACGGGTGTTGGCAAATACAGCCTAACACAATCTAAAGATTGTCCTTGAGATTTGTTAATGGTCATAGCATAAGACAACATGATTGGGAATTGTCTTCTAATCAGCTTGAATGGCCAAGGGGACTGGGATAGTGACTTGGACATACGTGGAATGTAAATTTGTGTCCCTTTTGATTTTCCAGTAATAATCTTTGCACTGATTACATGGTTTGCAAGTTTAGTCACTATTAATCGGCTACCATTACACAAACCTTGAGATTGATCCAAATTTCTTAAAAGCATAATTGGAGCACCAACCTTTAGCTTGATACTATGGCTTGGTAGTCCAGATGTTCTTAAAGAATTTAGAAATTCTGGTGTAATACCATCGTATGCTTCAACTTCTATTGGCTCAGAGGTATCTATGCAGTCAGAGCTTAGGTATTCTTTATTTTCTCCTAAAATACATGAATCAGATTAAGTTGAGACACCTTAGTGATGATTTAGTCAATTGTTAATTATGAATAATGGCTCACCTGGAATTGATTCCAAAACAGATTGATTGATTTCATCAACTGTTTCAATTCGACTGGCTAGAATAGCTCTTGATATGAGGTGTAACATCCCGACCGGATATTACGGGTTTAAAAATATAATATAAAATAGGAAAATAAAATCACATTTATTATAAATCCATTTCCCAAAAATGCGGATTTCAAAGAATTTATTTCATAATAAAGATAACACTAAGTTCAAATCTTCTCAAAATTCAATAAAATACCAAAACAGTCTTATAATAGATTACATCTTTATTCCAAAACCATAAATGATAAAACTCTATAAAATTGTTCCCATGAGTTTTCCCCGCTCTGCTGCTAAGTCTCACCAGATCCACCTGCAACATCATCTGCTCCCGTGCACCGCGTACACGATCATCGCCAAACACAAGCATATAGGGTGAGCTAAGAAAATAAACATATATATATGGCCCACATATACCAATCACACAATCACACCAAAGGAATTCCATCCTTTGATATCACATCACATGGCCACCACCATGTTATTCGTGTTCTACATCTTCTAGTGATTACTTCGAGGTGACTTGCTGCCATACCTATCGGTCACAACCGATAGAGCACGTGCGAGAAATCATTGCTACGGATCATACACCATAGCGCCAGGTGGAGTTCCCAAATGCGAACATAGTTCGCAACGTCCCAAGACTACCAAACTCGTCAGCCAACTACTATGGAGGGCAATCTATCTGGACCCATCCGTACTGGCCACAACCAGCACACTCACACCGGTAACACTCGCCAACCCGAGCCACAACTCAAGGGTTCCTCGTGTTCATCCGCCATCCGGAGCCACAACTCAAGAGATGCTATTTCGAGCCACAACTCAAGGAATACCACGTGCTTAACCCCTTTCCTGAGCCACAACTCAAGGGATACGTTCCGAGCCACAACTCAAGGAACACCAACAAGCCGACCTTTAAGATATCCTAGAAGCCTTGTAGATCACGCACATCATAGCAAGCATAACACCAATCTGCTACAGCAAAATCGCCTGGCGGGGGACACGTATTGCTAGGCGTTGCCGCTTCTAGATTGCCTGGCGGGGGACACGTACCGCCAATCACTACACCAATACTTGCACATTACTGATTTTAGTTCAGGTTCAAGCACCCTTCACACAGGTTGCTCTCATTTGCTCTCATTCTAGACTACCCCTAATGAAAGACATTACCATCTATAATATTCCAAGCCTTATAACACCTAACATGTGCATTCATCCCCTAGTCATATAAACAATCCCAAGCATGCTCAAACAAAATATAAGCAGCAACACTCTAACAATGATGGTGGTTCATCACCCGCCAGGCAGTTTTTGGAAAATTTCCAGAAACTCGAATTTCAATGTAAGCAAAGGGAGATCATACACGTACATGATATAATACATACAGATATGCGTAAAAATATAAATAGACGTGGTTCAGCTCCCCTAACCTGGTTTCCTTAGCTTATTTTGGAATTGTTGTGAGTTCCCCCTTGATCACCAATAATCCTCCTTTGATTCTATCTCTATGTAGCTCCTTTCCTCACTCAATCCTCAACAAACTCTCAACTTTTCGTTCTCCTCTCCCTATACAACAATAACAAATGCAGAAACCTTTTCTCTCACCTAAAATTTCCCTTATAATAGTGCCTTAATGATGGATTAATGTGCTAAAACGAAAATGGCATTTAAAAGTGGTATAAGTGCTATTCAATGGTTCATAACACATCTATTTTTCAGCCACCATTGGCTACTCCTTGGCCAGTTAGGGTTTCCATGCCCTTTCACCTTCATGCCAAAGTAAATTTTGACAAAAAGAGAGTTTAGTTTGGGGTTCACTAAGGTTCGAACCCACATCAAACCAATTATCAAATCAATGCACAACCATTTAACCAATTCATGTTTCGTGATGATTAATATAATTCTATGATTATATTATCCTCAACATGTTCTAGCATATTATTATTAAAAACAATAATAATTAAATAACACATAAATGGCCCCATAGGACTTGAACCAAAGTTCTCTCACACAATAAAGTGTTTTCAACCACTTGAGCTAGCACTTTTCCATGTCATAGCAATTCGCATTAAATGTCTTAAAGGCTCTTACTACCCGCATTTATTAAATAATTATTTAATTAATTATTTAAATTTCTCGGATCTTACATGAGGAACCCTTCATCTTTGTATTTTTGCATTAATCCTGGATATGTGCTATTGACAATGGCTTGGATAGGATCATTATATTCTGATATTAGTAATTCTGATGGGATTTCTATATCAACTAATCCATCGTTTGGTTCATTCAATGAACCATTGCCAATTTTTATTATCCAGGAAGAAAACTCTTCAATTTCAGCTATAGTAGACTACTGTAATCCATTTTGCAACAGTCGCATGTTCTTTGTCAAATTCATAATCTAGCAATGATCCCAGAGATAGGATGAGTTGATAGTAGCATGAACAATATCAGACCTGCTTTCACGTGGAATAACAGGAAGTATTTGTCTAAAATCTCCTCCAAAAACTACTACTTTCCTACCAAAAACTGAATCAGATTTGTTCTTTTCTCTCATGATGTCTTTTAAAGTTCGATCCAATTTTTCAAAACAATACTTGTGTGTCATTGGTGCTTCATCCCAAATTATTAGGTTTGCAATTTCATAAGGTCTGATAGTTCACTACCTTTTGTAATGTTGCAAACAAAGTGCTCTAATGTAAGAACTGGAATCTTGAATTTAGAAGGAGTTGTCCTACCTCCAGGAAATAACAAAGAAGCTATGCCACTTGATGCAACTGTCAAGACTATTTTTCCTTCAGATCGAAGAGCAGAAGATAAGGTTGTCCACATAAAAGTTTTCCCGGTTCCTCCATAACCATATAAAAAGAACATCCCCCCTTGTTCATGATGGACAACATCTATAATTTGTTCAAAAATATGTCTTTGCTCATCTGCAATTGGTCAGAATTTATTAAGTTATATTTTAATGTCTTGATGAATAATACATGTACAAAAGAACACAAACCTGTCATAAGGTTAAAGTTAGATTCAAATATATGTAGCTCATCATCCTTGTTGTAATCAAGTTCTGCATATACCAATCTACCACAAAATCATTGGGATAAGGCATAGACGGCCATTCCTTTAATGTTCTCCTGTTATTCTGCAAGAGCTTCTCAATCTCTATCAAGGTCAAATTTTGAAGAGTTTCAATATTGAGATTGAGTTCTGCAACAGAAAAATTCAGTTAACATACTTAAAACATGAAACATAGATTTTATATGCTTTAATTGATTCTACCTTGATTTGTAGCAATAATCCTTTCGTTGTATAATATTCCATCAAACAGCCATTCCCATGTTTTACTCCACAACTCTTCAGGCTTTAAGACACTATTTGACATGAGGATGGTTACAAATAATTTCCTTAAAAAGTGTCCTGATCCCCAATCTTTAGCTTCCTTAATAGCATCGACATATTCGGTATCCTCTGCTAAAAATCCATAAGCTTCACACGCTTCTCTAAATGTAGCATATGTTATGTTGTCAATAGTTCGAAGATCTACATATGATTGTGGACCTTTTACTACTGTTAGCATCTTCCTTAAGTAGAAAAGTTCACCAGTTGCTGGGGGAACCCAGATAAGTCTGCCAATGGTGTTGTCCTTTTGTCTTGGTTTCCAACATCTTTGATTCTTATTATAAACATAGTTAGATACAAATTGTGGATATGTTAAATTCCTTGCATCAGAATATTTTTGGTTGCACTCCATCCAGGTTGTAAACATTGACTCCTTAACTATTGGTTTTGCCATGATTTCATCAATATCATCATCATCCTCGAAGTACACTGACTGCTCACCAGGCAAATGAAAAAATAGTCGTTCAACAGTTGGATTTCTTCCGTGAATAGGAAATGAAAATATTCTCCAACATGCTTCACATGGGGAAATATATCTACAATCAATATATTGTTTGATTTCATATGTTGCAAGTTAAGGTACATTCTCATCATTGCCATTGGAAACTATAGCAGCTGTAATTCTATCATATCCTTTATTGATGTACTTAAATAAGTACTTAATAGAATTGGAACGATTACACCATTCAACATTGACATGAGCTTGATATTTGACCAATATTGTAGGATTGTAAGGGACAACAAAACGATTATCTAGTTCTATGTCCTTCTTGACAACAGTGATACCGTTGCTTCTTCGACGATAATAAGGAAAACCATCTTCTGCAATTGTGGTAGTATTTTGGAATTTCTTCGGATAAAATCTGGAACATGATCCATTCTTCATGCATGGAGATGATATATTAGCTAATCCGCATGGTCCGTGTATCATATGTTCATTGACACAGGCATACAATTGTGGCTCCTTTTTGGCACATGGTATTTCGGCTGAAATGACCTTATCTATATCCAATGTTGTTGGATATTTGCTAGAAGGATGCAAGAATATTAGCAAATGAGCATGTGGTAAACCATGTTTCTAGAATTCAATACTATACATGTCTGTCAAAAATAAATTAAGAATTACGTTGCTAGAAAAAAATAATAATTGAAATTTTGACATTCAATCATTAAAATATTAATACTTACATGCTATTACTCTGCCAATATATGTTTTTTTTGTTAAATCTGATAGCAACTCATCAAATTTGATTCTAAATACTCTTGCAATAATATATGACTGGTCTAAAGGACTTAACTTTGAAGTCTTCAATATTCGAGATATCTCTGGCCATTTCGGGTTGCAAGTAAGAGTTACAAATAGATCTGGGAATCCTACATGACCACATATTGTCATTCCATCAAAATATAATTGATCCATAAATCTTCTGCCGCCAACAAAGCTTGATGAAAGCACAAATCGTTTTCCTTTTTTAGAGGCATCAGTTTGGCTTTCATTACTTGGTTGACAAAGGTTATTATACTTATCAACCCTCAGCTTGGATTGATTGTTTATGATGAATGATAATCTTTCTGACTCAATCATTGTGTATCCATCAACAACAAATTGTTGGAACAATCTTCTAGATCTAAAAATAGTCATTGCCTCACAATCTCGAGTCTGAATTCTAAAACAAAACCATTCCCTGATTGTTAACCGATTACGTTTTGATGCCAAAGAATCGCGATGACTAATATCATGCCTATAACCATCTTCACCATATGGAAACAATAGAGGATATTGATAACCCAAATAACTGGTGTGCAACTCGTTTATTCTTTGCAGCTTTCCTGTTTTGCTTTCCATAATAATATCTCTAGGAGAAGCGTTATCAACATCCCCAACGATTAATGCAACTACTTCTAAAACCATTGGCATGTTGTATATTCGGCCATCTTTTTGCCTATCTGCTATAAGCCTTAACTTGAGATCATGAAATGGTTGTTCTGCATATCGATCCCTAGCCATTCTGAAATATTTGCAATGCACATTGTACTTATCAAGCATCTCAGTTAGTGTTCTTACAATTTCAACATCAATATCAGTTACATTAGCTAATGGTGTACAATTTCTTCTTTTCTTTTCAGGGTGTTTTTGTTGTATGCACGTAGCATTCATCCTCTTCTGTTGGATTATTTGTTTCCTTTTTAGTCTTGCACTTGTACTGGACTTGGTATTTTCATTATCCATCCTAGTAGATAAAACAGTACATGAAAAACATTAACACAACAATATAACATTTTCAATAATCTCTAAATGTTATGCAGAGGTTTTGTAATAGGTATTAAAGCTTTAAGACGAAATTCCTAGAAAACAATTGTAGATGAAATTAAAAAATCATCCACCAGCCAAATAATACTCTTCATTGCTCAAGTATAAAATTTGTCTGCTCTAAGTCATCAATAGCCTCAAAAATTTTGTGTTCTACCATATTTTGCTACTTGCTTTACAAATTTTTAATCAGATTACCATTAGTCAAATTTTTGGTGTATATGTTACTGGATGGAACAATCCATCAATTTTTACCGCCAAAAATAAAACTTGTATAAACTAATATTAGTACGCAAGATATAATTAGGGTTATTAAATGGAGGTCTTTTCACCTTAACATGTCTTATTTGTCACTTACCCTGCATTTTCAATGTAGCTTATTTATAGATGACATTGTTAATAACACAATGAAATATTAGGTTCGATACTTTTCTGATGAGGGAAACTCATCAACAACTTCTCTGTAATAGTACATTCCATACTTCTCTGCAAAATTTAAATGTTCAACAATAGTATTAGTTTTAAATGCATGTCCTCTCAATCAATATGAATGTCCTTTCAAGAAATCCTAAACCATCTCATTGAAACCAAAAAGTGTCTTAAGTTCTAACTATTACAATTTTTGCCCGTGGGTTGTATTATTATATTTCATGGATGACTTCTTTATTGACACAATTTAGCCAATTATAAATAACAATGTATTATTATTATAGTTGTAATCAACAAATCTATTTTGGGGCGCTTATTCATTTATACAATTGTGATAGTATCATTATTATGTTGCATAGTAATGTCAATTAATGGTAGTATTCATTAATATTGAAGTTTAATAAAGAAAATCTTGATTATAAGCCATAAATGAAAAGTGTAGTAGTCATTATACTTATTTTTTATCTAAAGTCATTACTAAATAATACTTCAAAAAAGATAGTAGTAATTTCATAATTTAACAATATAGTTACTTGTAAAAAAAAAGATCTAAAATATAATAATAACAATCACGTTATATTAGCATTCTTCGAAATTGTCTTCTACAATTTTGCACCCCCAAAACTATTAAAGGTGATTCACAAAATTCATAATTAGAATTCATCAAAACAGGACCGAGAATGAGTTACGATAGAAATTACAATATGGTTCACAAAGATAAAAAGGTTTGCAAAAACATTTTAACATACTTTTCCTGGCCACATTAATACATTTATAATTTCTCCTTTTTGATACTCTTGATTGGCTTTGTAGTCTTTGTAGCTGATAACTGAGCTAGAGGAATGTCCTCCAGAAAATCGATCTCCATGATACTTGATGGAATGTCTGGAACATCATCAATGGGAGCACAAACATCATCAAGTTCATCATCAACGGTGGAAGAAAGGCACATCTGCAATGATGAACATAATCATGTTACAGATTCAAAGCATTAGTTATATTACTATGCTAATTGAACTAAAATTATACTTACCAATGAACTATCGGTATCAACTGTTAAGTCACATGCAACATTACCAATACATTCAACAAGTTCAATTGCCTGGCAACATATATATATATATATATATATATATATATATATATAAAATTTCAGACATTGTATAACAATTTATCTTACAACCAAAATGACCATATTTGAAATACTTACTAAATAAGTCCCGCTAGAAGTTGGTACATAAGAAACACTGGCATTGCTACATTTACTAATAACCATTTCCTGCATAATTCATTTACAATTAGAATTTAAAAACACAAACTATCATTGTTGTCATTAAGAAACAAAATTAAATTTAACTATACTTACTGAGGAATTGCAAATATCAGGAACTATATCAGATGGACAACTAACCATACATTCACCAACTTGGCTTGCCTGCAAAGTGTTATAAACAAAATCAATTAGTAATAAAACTATGATTCATATTTCAGGTCATAACTACAAAATATTGCAATACTACCTCCTCCTGACCAAGTAGTGCTTTAACGTAATCAATAATTTCCACGTCAGTAGAAACTCTCATAACTAAGGTAGGTCGGTTCTTTCCTTGTAGCTTAACCTTAAAAGCCCAAGTACATCCTAAAATAACATCTAGATCCTCTAGGAAACACTTAGGATCGTCTTCACCATGCTAATATAAACCAAGTACAACAAATTAAATTATTACTAAGTTGTTTACAAAAATGTTTCTTGTAAAATAAGTTAAGTTCTAAAACAGACTACACTTCTTCTACCTTGATCATTTTCTTTCTCAAATCAGCAGCAGATACACCAATTAAATTCATGCAATCTTGGTCCCAAAGCATGAAATTGGCCACCTTTTTCCCATCAGTGACTTGAATTTCTAGCTTGTATCTACAAAAATTTATATTACAATTAACATTATGACATAAGGCATAACATATAAATTTAACATTTACTAACTGAATTCTTGGAGAATCGTTAAAAGCATCACAGCTAAGACACTTAAAAAAACCAACTTCATGAGTTCTTTTCGTACATACGTTACACACCAAATAATTCCATCCATCATTTCCTAAGTTAAATTTAAGTGTACGTGCAATAGTAAAACAGGAAATCTCCTATATCAATACAAAAAAGGTCAATAATATGATGAACAATTAGAAAATGGACTTAAAAAAAATTTACAAACATGAGAACTACCTTTAATACAGTGGTAATCTCTGAAACACTTTTAACAACAGTTTTATGCATAAACCTATCAACATTACTAATCTGCAAAGAGCCACTATATTGACTCCCCTCCTCAAAAGTTTCACTACCAGAGGTTCTACACAGTACACATTAGTTAGTGTTTATGAAAACAACTTTTAATGAAGAATAGATGGCTCACATATAAACATACTCTGCAAATTGCTTCTTAAAATCAATGAGCTCAGGTATGTCATCGCCCATTATCAGTTTCGAACCATTCCAAGAATTAGACAGTGACACTGGCCATGAACCTATAAAAACTAATTAAATTAGATTAAATAATAATGATAATCTAAATATAGTAATGACGTTATTCATACCTGATGCAGGCTTTATCTTGGCCTGAGTAAGAAT
>Ga0214545_1003489_pt1 | contig 29951 bp, 12 predicted proteins | sample CNSS4metaG_FD_160064 | JGI IMG/M metagenome (GOLD analysis project Ga0214545, IMG submission 160064) | Root nodule microbial communities from cowpea collected in UCLA plant growth center, Los Angeles, California, USA - CNSS4 | ecosystem: Host-associated > Plants > Roots > Nodule | place: USA...
TGGTAGTCTTGGGACGATACGGACTATGTTCGTATATGGGAACTCTACCTGGCGTTGCGGTGTATGATCCGTAGCATGTTTTCCCGCACGTGCTCTATCGGTTGTGGCCGATAGGTATGGCAGCAAAACACCTTGAAGAAATCCTTAGACATTGTAGAATACGAGTAATCTGATTGGGGGTCAGATGGTAGAAACTAAAGAACTGGGCAATGTGATCTGTTGATGTTATGTATAATACCTTGAGTTTATATGCTTATATTCTGCAACTTTATCCATGTAATTTAATTGTTAAGCTCACCCTATCTGCGTGTGTGTGGCGATGATCGTGTACGCGGTACACGGGAGCAGATGTTGGTGATGCAGGTGACTTTAGTGCAGCTTAGTCGCGGAGAGGGGATTGACTTGGGGAACTGTTATATGTATTTATTTATTTTGAAAACAATTGTAAACCCTGATGGGTGACTTGATGTCATTGTGGTTTTAGTTTTGTAATAGACGCTCTAAAAATTATCCGCTCAATTAATAAAGCTTTAAATTTTCCCGAGTTTTGGGAAAATGAGGTATTATTAAATGCGCTGTTTTTTTTTATTTATTCCATTTAATTATTTATAAATTAGTAATATCCTGACGGGATGTTACATGAACCCCCACCTGGAACTACGAGAACCAACCAAAGGAGAAAAGGTATGGGTTAAGGGACGATTTACGTGGAGTGGAACGAGCTTGTGCGAACTTAGCAATGACGTAGACCAAACCCTAGCAGCGCAAATGGCTGGAAAAATATAAGAAGGGGGAGGCTGTTTTTCTGAAATGTGAAAGGAAAGGAAGTGTTAGCTGGTTTTGGGGCTTTGGGGTGCCCTATGGGCCAACCCTTAGGCCCATTAGACTTTGGGACAACCCTTAAGTATTAGGCTGAAAAGTAAGAGGGTCTTACAGTGCTCCATCACCTATTGGTATAAGAAAATCAAGCGGGGCAGAAAAGACAAGTTAGGAACATAGCTATAGAAATTTAGCAAAATGTATTATAATAATGTTTTAGATTTTTTTTTGGCTTTTGTTTTCAATGTGAAAAATTTTGGATGGTTTTTCATAATATCAATTTTTTAAGTATGGAATATGAATTATGAATGAAAGTATTAATGATCAAGATGTTGTCTGTGATTTTTTTAATTTTATGGAAAACAGGTTCAATAATAATGGAAAGCAGGTTACATAAAAATAATATAAAAAAAATCACATTCAAATTATCGCAGTTCAAATGTCGTATAACGCATTCGTACATTGCAAATAATGACATTTCTAGGTGTTGTATTTCGCATGACAATTCTTTAAAAATAATCAAATTAAGACAGTTTTCACTATCATTATTTGCACACAAAATACGACGGTTCAAACTGCCATTATTTCCACAATGCATTTAATGGCAGGTGTTGCAGCGTTTCGTCCAAGACCGCCATATTATTCATTGTGGCGACACGATATATGGCGATACCCATACCCGCCATACGCGCAAAATATGGCCATCAAAACTGCTATTTTATACTCCAAATAACCGTCGTATTTAACAAATTTTTCTGTAGTGATTACTACTATATCATTTCATATTTCTAACTTTTCATTAATATTACACGATGAGTACACATTCAACACAACTATTGGTACTTTACCCTTTCATTATACACACCTATCATAGCTGCATATCCCTTACTTGTGATTTGCCTCTCGTAGGTAAACACCTCCTCATGCCATATACTTAAAATTCCCCAACCTTATTTTTTGACTCCTTATGTATCCATCCCACATTATGCCCCCATAAATTATAGCATTTGGCATTGGGAACTACATCTAGTTTTTTTTCTTGTAAACATAACATTCGATCATTTTGCTTATTTATTAATTCCTTTAACTACCTCCATTTTATGTCCCTTCCTAAGCCCATAATATTTATACTAATCATTTTCATTAGTTATTATTATTTTCCCCTTCCTCCCTCTGTTTCTTCAATTTCCCATCTCTTTCTTCCAACTCCTTTATTTTGCTCAAAATACACTCCTCCTCCCCTGAAAATGTACCTCATATTTGTTTACCTAGTTCCCAAAGTCTAACAGTCTCTTCAGTTTCATATTTTAGCTAAAACAACCTATTAAAATTATTAATATTGTCATCAAATATTGAGTTACATATAGTATGAATGGCTAACCTCGTATTTTTCTTGTGAGCTACTTGACTTCCCACTTCTTTCTTACTTGATGTTATCTCCAATTTCCTTTTGCTCGATCCGCCCTGCCAAAGTATAATCCTTTCACCGAACATTATTGACACCATTCGTTCTACGTTAATGAGTGTCATCTTATTCATATCTGCTTCGTTCTCCCGTCATCTATTTTGTGTACATCTTCCATCACTTGCTTCCCTTTAGCTACTTCTTGCATCTTCTCATTAATTTTCTCTATACTCTTCTCATAAATAAGGTCGTTCCCGTGTTAGTCACCAACACCCATCTCCACTTGATTGTTAAACCCATGCACTTCTAGTAGAGCTCCATCCCCAATTTTACACTATGTGTGGTGGTTAAATTGCCCTAAGTCTATTTTTGCATAACTTTGACCCAAATTTTCCTTACTAAAGTTAAAACTCTCAAAATTGTGAGAAAGGTTGTGGGCTGGTCTGATTGCATGGTCACAATTTTCATTTGTGAGTTGGGCCTTGGCCCATTTCTGTTTTTGGTTCTCAGGCCTTGTGGCTTCTAGGTTAGGGATGTCACAACGGGTAAGAAACGAATAATGTAAATGGATTTCTGCGGGTAATAGGTACGAGTATTTTTTATACCTGCATGTTAACGAGCCAGGTACAGGTATCATAATATCCGTATCCGTGGATACTCGTACCCGTTATACTCTAATTTAAATTAAAAAAATTAAAAGTACATAATTAAAATATTAACACATTGATTTTGAATGAATTATTTTTTATCAATTAGTTTTTAAAAAAATCTTCATTTCTTTGTAAATTGTCATTCAACACTATTTAAATGGGTTATTTGGACTTTGGTTGAAAATTTATGAATGTTATGTATTATATTTTATTTGAATTTATGGTTAAAATATGTTGTTAAATATTTTTTTTTTGTAAATATCTGTGGATACCTGTGGATATCAGTGGATATTAAAAAAAATATACGGTTACCCGTAAGGCAAATATCCATACAGATATAGAAATAGGTACAAAACGAATATTTATTTGAGCGAATATAGTACGTGAAGCTATTACCCATACCCTAGCCGCCTCATTTACATTCCTATTCTAGGTCTTCCAAAAGATTAAATTCTAGCAATGTTGATATATCCGTTGATACTCCACAGTTTACCGTTACACTGAATCTAAAATGCTTTTGCTTGTGAATGTAACGTCCCATTTAATTATTAAACGAAATTAAAGGAAACGTCACGCAAACGAAAGTGCAATAGCGTAGTCTTGGGGTCCTTAACCCAACCCCTACAACCTGGGCACACCACGATGCCAACGGAAACCAGATACAAGTTTAACAAAGAGTGTAGAGAAGAAATGCATAAAGCGATACATGGGCCATAGCCCTAAAGAAAACATGAAGAAAATAACTCTAGCCCATATGGCTAAGCAGCGAAATCACCATTCCCTTGTTGGCCACGAGAACCTCGCCCATCTGCTCCCATCAATCAAATTGATGATCATCGCAAGAAAGAACAGCCACATACAATACAACCATACAATAAACAGGGTAAGCTAGAGCCAACAACATTCTCATCATACGTTCAAACATAATTTCACCATCCAATATCCATGCAACAACCAAACATGTTATGACCCTTCAATCAATACACTACGACTCGACTCGACTCATCTGGATACGTACAACTTAGTCGGATTCAGCGGATGCTTGCACTTATGGTGGATACCTCTGCTCACCCCCGAGCTATGTGTTACAAGTGTTACGATGGATCAATTTTCCCTCACCACAAGATTAGCCCTTAGTGAATTTCAGGCCTCCTGCTACTCTCACCACATGAGTCAGTCCGCTCTAGGTGAGACTAACTGACTCCTTAGAGTGTCAGGATGCTACCTTAACTTGAATCCTTACCTAGTTATACAGATGGGGCACCACCGTGGACACCCACTAACAGGGGCCATAGAATTACGTCCCGACCACTGAAGCGCGACCCTAAAAGTCTCACCTAGAGACCCCAAGGATTTATGCACTGACACAGGCCAGATACAATCATACAATCAAACAATATCCACCATGCAAAGATACCCTCATTATATCAACCTTTAAAGTCGTTACCTTTAACATTTCCAGATCCAACCCATTCCAACTCATCAAAATCCATCCATGTACATAGAATCCAACTCATCTCATTATCATGTCACTTTAACAACACCAAACTCATTTAGTTCACATGTCAATACTCATACCAAACCCATCATTTATAATTCATGAATCATGCTACGTATGCATCACACTCCATTATATACATGTCCCTCATCCTAACATTAATGCCCAACCAAAATAGATCATTCAGAAATAAGCAAACGTCCAAACACAGCGTTGTCTCGCCCAGCACCTCACTCAGGCTGAGGGGTCTCGCTCAGGCGAGACAGTCTCGCTCAGGCGAGTTCCCCCTCCACCTAGACGAGGGCACAAAACAGGAACAGCAACAACGCGGGATCTCGCTTAGGCGAGACCCCTCTCGCCTGGACGAGTTGTCTGCTCGCTCAAAATCACACTCTGGTCGCCTGGGCGACCACTCGCGCAGGAAGCCTTAGGCGAGCCCCTGCACATCTTGCCTGGGCGAGACTATCAATGTCCGCCACTGTTCGCACCTGCACAACACCTATACACACCCAACAGAGATTTCCAGCCAGTCCAAACACCCATAGCAGTACACAATTTCAAGGAATCCACAAACCACAACGATACAAGTCAAAATACACCACACGAAGAGGGTCTAGCTTCCCTTACCTGGAAATAAGCTAGCAAAACGACCCGACACGCCCTCAATACCGAACGCACGAGCACATCAGCTCAAGGAACGAACGGAAGAGCTGAAAAGATAGCGGAACAGAAGCGCGATATGGGTCACTTGGAACCCTAGCTGGGAAAAGAACGAAATGAACAATAGAGACGAGTATGGGCTAGCCACAGTACTTACATGGAATAGGAAACAACTTCGAACTAGCTTGAAGACGGCAGGAACCTAACCCTAGCAGAGCGTATTTTTGGCGCACAGGGGAAGATGACGGCTATGTTTCTGAAAGTGAAAGAGAGTGTGGAATTAGGACAACATGAAAGGCTTTTATCTCATGGGCCGGCCTTTAGGCCCATTACTGTAGGGCAGCCCTTAAAAGAAAGCAGAAATAAAAAGGGAGCCTTACAGTGAACATTCTACACAGATGAATATTGTATTATTTAAACGCATGTAGAAGATAGAAAAACACTTCTTTTTTTATTTTCTTTCAATTTTAATATTTGTTCTGAAAAGAAAGACATGAATATAAAACATATATAAATACATAAACACATCACTACAACAAACAAGATTTTTCAGAGCTTTTTTTTTTTCATATATATAGGTGATATATAATAATTCATTTTTAATTATAGTATATTCTACATAATCGAGTTAGGAACAATTGCATAAACAACTTTTATTTTTTGTTTTTTATTCCCGTGAGAGGAACATCTTACTATACTAGCCTATCTGTCATATGATAATAGTTGAATAATGCTCATTTTGTAGTCATTTTCATTTTTTTCTTTTTATTCTTGGGTCATCATCATGACATTATTGTTTGTACAAGTATTTTAAATTTTTACAACATACTTTTGATATGTCATAAGACCAAAGCATTCCTAAGTTAATCTAAATTTCATAACCCTTTGGAACTGTTTTAGACAATTAATGGATCGACGACCGAAATATGATTAAAATATGTAGCCATTCAAATATATGAAGTTTCATTTCCAATAAATATATATATGAATTGGTTGGTTGTGTAAGTAATGCATAGAATAGGAAATAATGGAGGTAGATGCATTGTTAAGTTTCTGCTCTGCATATTGCTTTATATTCACACTTTCATCTTTGTTCTTTTGCAGAACTACCTTCTCATCGCTACTTTGATCAGCACAAGTCTTGTATTTGCTTGCTACATTGTTCTCATGGTAACTACAATATATTCTCCTAGTACTTCATATTTTCATACAAATTCTTACAAAGTTGAAAAATATAAAAATTTATTTGAAAAACAAGTTTCACAGGAAGGTTTACAGTTATTTTTAAAACCTTGGCCCAATCTCTTCCTTCACCTTATCTGTGATAAAATGAAATATATCTATGCTTCTAGTGATTTATGAAAATCATGGTTATTGATAATAGCTATAAAGGATATTGTCACAAAAATCATAGTTGAGGACTATTCCATGATTTTTCTTCATGCTGTTCAAAATTCTGCTAAACCAAATAGCGTTTTTCATATAGTATCTAAGCAGTTATATCGTATTACACTTCCTTATATGATGTCACTAAGGTTAGATTTCTTTCTATACATGATGAATCTTACCTTCTAAGAAAATAAATTATTTAGCATATTTCAAGTCTTTTACATACGTTAACTATAAGTCACACACATGTAATAATAAGATTGACCTAGACACAATAAGAAAATGTCTCGTTAACAATTAATAAAATAAAAAATATTAGTTATTAAAATAGTTACTATTACAAATAAAAAATTATAATTAGTTTCTAAATTAATTTCTAAAATTTATCTACCAAGATGTGAGCTACCAAAGGAAATTGCTCATTAAACATTAGTTACTAAGATTTTTGCTACCAAAAAATTGATTTCTAAATTAGTCTTTAATTAATTAAGAAATTGGTTTCTACAAAAATATTAGTTACTAATATTATATTTACTTAAATTTTAAATTTTTAAGAGTAAAAACATATTTAAGCAAATTTTAATTTATAATTTATGAGATTTGGACCAATACAATAGCTAATTCAGACATCATTTTAATTTGGTTTTGTTGTTGTGTGAAACTTGTTTTAATAGGTGGGAGAAACATGTTCTCGAGACATTAATGACTGTGACATTGGATTGCAGTGCATAGAATGCAACTCGAAAAATCGGTGTACACGAATTCAAACTATAAGTCCTATTTTAAGGGTCCTTATTAGCCCTTACCATGTTCATCAACGTGTCTTCTACATCTCAATAAATTTTGTATAATTATGAGTATGGTGAATGATGTATATAGGTGAAGGATCTTCCATTCAACCAATACTCATGGCTTACAACTCATAACTCATTTGCATGGAGGGGAGTGAATTCAAGCATCGGTTTTCCACTTTTGGCCATCATGAACCAAGAAGATTCCATTACAGATCAACTCAAGGTATGTTAAGTAAATGTCAGAAACAATAATGATTATCGTTTCAGATTCTCAAGACAACTGCATGTGCTCATAGTATTTGTCGGACATTTTATGTTGTCGCAGAATGGTGTAAGAGGATTGATGTTGGACATGAATGATTACAAAGATGACATTTGGCTATGTCAAGGGATGTGCTCAAGATATACAGCTTTTGTAAGGCATTTGTAGAAATTTCTAAATCACCACACTCTGCAACGTTATAGTTTTGTTTGATTTGGTAATGCTTAAACATGTCTTTGTTTGACATTCTTAAGGGTCCTATAATTTTGAAATACGAGGTACAATTTAACAGCAACCTGCCATTCATGTTCTAAAAGAGATCAGGGCATTCCTTGCAACACACCCAACACAAATCATCACCATTTTCATTGAGGATCATGTAACATCACCAAATGGTGTGAATAAAGTGTTTAATGCAGCTGGGCTGAGGAAATTCTGGTTTCCGGTTTCGAAAATGCCCAAAAACGGTGGTGATTGGCCAACGGTCAAGGAAATGATACGCAGGAATCATCGGTTAATTGTGTTCACTTCAAATGCTACTAAGGAGGATTACCAAAGAATTGCGTTCGTGTGGAACTATGTTGTCGAAAATCACTGTGAGTTTCATACCATTCTTTGAGGGTCAAAATCTATAATTAAATGGGTCTGATAATTTATACAAGTTGTGATAATAATTGTAGATGGACATGATGGCATGAAGGGAGGTTCTTGTTCAAATCGAGCTGAATCATTTCCGATGAACACAACAACAAAGTCATTGGTCTTGATGAACTACTTTCGGAATGTCCAAAGTTCTAGGGAAGCGTGTAGGGATAACTCTTCTCCTTTGATTACCATGATGAACATGTGCTTCATAGCTGCAGGTAATCGATGGCCTAATTATGTTGCTGTTGACTTTTACAAGGTAAAATTTTCATAGCACTTTGAAAACCATTTCCTTAATAGCATCAACTATATAAGATACATATATGTATTCAATGGAACTTATGTGGCTGAAACATCTAGAGAAGCGACGGTGGAGGAGCTCCGGAAGCATTAGATGTGGCAAATGAAAACTTGTTTCAGACATGAGAAAACAAGCTCATTGCAATCATCTTGGGAGGTATACAACGATGAACTACATAACGTTATTTTTTATTAATATGATGAACGATAACACACTTAAGAATATGTATGCTAGAAGTTTGTCTGTTCCTACTTAATGTTATAATTGAAATTCACTGGAAAGAAAAAAATAATTATAGAAGGGTATGTGATGGGTGTGTGAAGTTCCTATGTTTATTGGAATTATAATTGATTTACTTTTTTGTTTACAACAATGTGGTTTTTGTACCTCTTAGCTTAAAATCGATCATTCTTCAAATGAATCTTAGTGATGAAACTATATATTTGAATTAGTTAAACTGAAAATACAAGAATAAAATTGATGAGCATTTCGTGGTGTTGATTATGGTTGTCCCAATAAAACACACACACACACTACTTTTTTTTTTTTTTCTTAAAGTCATTAGTGTGGAAAATTAGTGCATTTCAAACTTGTTGAGTAACAAACATTTTATAATGTATAAAGAAGGAATGTTTTATTTAGCCCAAAAAAATAGCAAAAGAATTTAAGTTAAGTTAAATTAAAGACCTCTTCGAATGCTTATAGGAAAATATTTATCGAACAAGTTTCTACAAGTCAAATGATAGCTTTGTAAAGTAAAATTTTAAACATTTAGAAAGTTAATTTTTAAAAATTTAAAATTCTCAAGTAAATTCACTTTACAAACGTAAGTTCAAATATACATATCATCTCCTAAGTATTATTACACAAGTCTCTTTATGTTCAATAACCGAAATCTTGTTTGTCTCTTGCTTCACATTCCCAAAAGGGAAAAATATGTTTTTGATCCATCAAGTTTGACCCAAATTTGGAAATGGTTCTTGGTCGAAACTTGGTTACTGTGTAGTCTCTGTACTTTCAAAATTATTGTTTTTAGTCCCTATTTTTGGACGGCGTTAAAAATAACAAACGGCGTGCTACGTGTGATTTAATTTTTTATATTAAAAAAACTAGTGTCAGTTTAGCTGACGCTTTTCACAAAAATATGTTTTTGGTCCCTGAAGTTTGAGCTTAATTTTGAAATGGTCCCTAATTGAAACGTGGTCATTGTTTAGTCCCTACACATTGAATAATAATTATATGATAATAATATTATACTAATAATAATAATATATAATTATTAATAGTATTATTATTATATAATTATAACAATAATAATAATTATTAATAATATTAATATATCAGTAATAATACTAATAATAATTAATAATAATATTATTATTAATAATATAATAATAATTATTATTATATATATTATTAATAATAATATTATTATTATTAATATTTTTTTAATATTAGTAATATTAGTAATTAATAAGATTATATAATAATAATAATAATAATATTAATATTATTAATAATATTATTGATATATTAATATTATTAGTTATTATTAATATATGATAATATTATTGTTAACAATTATATAATATTATTATTATTATATAATGTTATTATCATTAATAGTAGTAGTATTATTATATTTTAACAATGATTTTGCATGTGTAGGGCCAAATAGTGATCAAGTATCAACCATGAACCATTTTCAAATTAATTTCAAACTTCAGAGATCAAAAGCATGTGTAGGGGCCAAACTTGTGAAAAGCGTCGGCTAGGCCGACGCTAGTTTTTTTTTATATAAAAATAATTAAATAACATGTGGCACGCTGTCCAAAAATAGGGACTAAAAACAATGATTTTTAAAGTACATGGATTAAACAGTGACAAAGTTTCGACCAGGGATCATTTTTAGATTAAAGTCAAACTTGAGGGACAAAAACATATTTTTCCATTCCCAAAATTTTAGAAACATGAAAAAAATATTTAGTGCCATTAGAAGATTTGCCACAAAGACTAATAAATATAATAATAATAATTATTATTATTATTATTATTATTATTTTATTATTTTAATTTGTCTAAATTAAATAAAGAATGATATTAGAAGGGAATGACTTTTACTGAGATATATGCACTAGTGCAGAATTCTCATTTTACTTCGCCTTATATGCCTTGGTTGGTTAGGAACCGAAGCATATAATGGCGCGGTGGCCTTTTTACAATTTCAGCCAAGTTTTAGGCCTCAGTTCTCCAAATACCCGAAGCCAAAAAGGGGTATAGGCCCCGGTTCGCCCAAAACCGGTGCCAAATGGTGGTATAGGCCTCGATCCAGTAAGACCCGAAGCCAAAAAGTGGTTGGACGTTGGCTGTTTGGCCTCGGTCCAAGGAGACCCGGTCAAATCATCTGCTCCCGGATAACAAGTTATTCGATCATCGCGACACACACACAAATAGGGTGAGCTATGCACAATATATAGATATATACATGAAATAAATATGCCACTCATCCCAAAAATAACATAACTAAGCATTTCATTGTTTTCAATTTACCCATCCATGATCTCATAGTCCTTCATGAGTCATATACATGAACTAGGTCTTGGGACTTCACTGTACTCCCACGAAACTAACCCATTCGTGGTCCAACCCTATGCGCCTATCCTGCTCATAGTCCTGCCTTACAAACTCCTCGTCTGTAGTAAAACATCCAAGCCTCTTTCGCTGGGACCATGGCACGCACGCAATCACCATACTATGGACTCCTCGCCCAATAGCAGCCAACGGGAACATAGCAGTTCCTTGCCCATCGTGCGCCCGACGCATGTAATCACCATACTAAGGACACCTCGTCCATTAGCAGCCGACGGGAACTCAACCAGTTTCATGCCCATCATGCGTCCATCCACCCAAGCACATCCCAAACCCCTATTGGACTTAATCCTTCAAGCCCAAACACCGCAAACACAAGCATATAATCACTACACTTAAGAAGTATCAAGCCAATCAATCCAAACAGTGTATATAAGCTTGGCTTCTACCCATTCTCGCTTAAGCCATGTACCTTCGCCCAAGCGAGCTCATTAATCTCGCCTAAGCTGAATCATCTCGCCTGAGGGAGCCTGAAACAGTGGACGCATAACACCATCTCGCTTAGGCGAGCTCATCTCACCTGAGCGAGTCACATATTTGCCCAAAAATGCATAACACCTCGCCTGAACGAGAATCTGACGCATACTACATCAGACCTCAACTAAACCTCGCTTAGGCGAGCCACCCTTGCCTAAGCGAGAGTATAGGTCGCTCACATACCAAAATCCCTCTCCTGAAGGAGGAGTCGCGCTCAATTATGCACAAGTTTCCTTGCGACCATGCTTGGGCGAGTGTCTCTCGCCTGAGCGAGAGACCAAGTCGCTCAACCTTGTCCCTGGTCGCCTAGGCGAGAAACGCGAATCCATAACCAAACACGAGACTCTACAACTCTCGCTTAGGCGAGGTGGACTCGCTTGGGCGAGACTTGCAGGGTTTCGAGTGTGTTTACGCACACAATGCACCAAACTAAACTAGAACCTCACTCAAATCATTACCAAACGTGAGAATAATGTCAAGCAACACTTAAAACATGTTATATAACCATTGAACTACCAAAACTCGAGATTTAATCAACAATACCCATCCAATTCCAAAAAGCCTCATTATACGAAATTCGGAAATAGGGAGTCCTTGCACACCCAATTCAGCCTCTCACTCCAATTTTTACTCTCCTCTCATTTAAGGATTATTATAGGATGCCCCTCTTGGCTGCCCCTTCTAGGTTTACTTTTGCCCTCCCATATTCCTTCCAAAACTACACTTAAAAAAATAAAGTGTAGCTATAGTTTCTTTCTCAACCAAGTTTGAACCCACAACCCATCAATTATCAAGTCAAATGCACAACCAATTCAACCAACTCATGTTTTGGGATACACTCCAATCAGTACAAGCTTCTTTCGCACAATCAAAGTACTCTCAACCATTTGAGCTAGTTCTTTTCCATGTCACATCAAACAATAATTAATACCATAAAGACTCTTTCTACCTGCATTTATTAATTATTTAATTAATTAATTAATTAATTTTCACTAGTCTTATATGTAGCTTCTATTCACATGATTATTCTTCAAATAGACTCTTTAAGAAAACGTAACACAAATAAATCTAAAAAATGTTTGGATACAAGAGTTTGCTTTCCAAACTAATAATAATGCACATTTTTGTTAGCTAACCAAGATTGTTAATAGTATATTTCTTGATCAAAGAAATAAATCTATATTCTCAAATAAAAGAATTTACATAAAAAATAAGTTCACACAAATATTCATGTTTTTCTCATTTATACTTACAATTTTTGAAAAGAAAAAACAAGCTAATTAGAGATGTCTCCTTCCTTGATTATGGTGTAAGCCTTAAATTTATATTCTAAATTGTTACACTTGCTTGTCATTGCTTAGAAGATGGACATGGAAGAGAATTAGATGAAGAAGAGATAAAATAAGAAGAATGAAGTATAGTATTCTTGAATGTGGTACTAATGGTACTAGGAACAACTCCTAAACATGCACCACACTTTCCTAGAGTGCTTTGGAACAAACACTTCACCAAGGGCATCACGAGGAGTTACTTCAGATTTATCAACAACGCTTTGACTCAAACCAGTTCAATTTGTTCCTAGAGACATGTAATAATTATAACATCAATTATAAAAAATTTAATATTAAAATCATAACACTTGAAACAAAATTTCTTCTACAATAAGAACTTATTGCTATAGATTATGCTACATTACTTACAAATGATCCATCTTTCCTTTTATGTGTTTGAATATATACTTTTCCACGACTACTTGGTAGCTTTCTAATTGTCAACAACTAAAACGAAAAAGGCTAAATAATAAAACATTGAGCTTTTATAATGAACATATGCAATCGCTCGGCGACATTACCATTTCATTCTTTCACTACAAAAAAAGTGAACATTTGTGATAATTAAAATTACAAATTTTAGCGGTCAAAAACCATCACAAATGAAATTTCTAACGGTTTAAAATACAGTCAAAATTACACATATCAAAAATAGATTTTGACAAGAAAAATCTAACTGCTGATATTATTGTCAAAAATGAAATAGACTAGCGATCCTACAAAATTTACTTCTATTTTTTAATATTTTATCATATTTTGATGGTTAAAAACCGACACAAAATATATATCACATTTTTTATAGTTAAAAATCGCTACAAAATATATCATCTTTTGACGGTTAAAAACCGCCACAAAACAGATAACATAAATCAGATACATTTAAGCTCATCTTTCAAGCATTCCTTTTTAGAAATTTTTTAATCTCTTTTCACTATAAGTCCATACATAAAGGGATAACCAACCACATGACCATTTGAGATTCTCATTTTATAACATTGTTGCTGCTATCAAATTTGGATAGATCTTTCACACATGAATCAAATTTTCCTTATATAAAACTAACTAAAAAATAAAGATAATCACACAAAGGGTCGTTCTGATATATATAGTATATAATGTGTACTTTACAACTATTGTAAGATAATCATGTTGCTATCTAACCTATACAAGAGGATAACTATAAAGTGTGATTGAAGAACTTGATACAAGCTAACGAAATGAAATGATAACTTCCCTTCCTATATATATGTCTATAAACACTAGATAGTGTTTAATCAACATAAGAAAAAAAGGCCACATGCATTTAAATTTGAAGTATTTTCCTATTCACATACTGTTGGTTCATCAATTTCACATCTCTACAAAAGCACATCCTTTCCTTAAGACATCATCTGCATAAATAAATTTCTTTCAGTTTTCGTTACAAATGATGATAGTATATTATCATGCAGAGCTAATACATATGGTATGAATACTATATGATATATAATATAACCAATAGATATATAGTATATCGGTGATAAATAGAGAGACATTATTGTAAAACAAGCTTACACTTCAATCAATAACCCTAAAATCTTCATCTAAGTGAAATAATCCCAAATACAACCTCTTTGGCTCTGTAAATTACCTGGATATGGTTCTTGCAGAATCCCTTGACAGTTTTTACTATTGGTAAAAATTATGCTAAGATCATTATATCAGACTAAATGATTACTATTGTTTTTCATGAGTAGCAATTCCAAATGTTTTTGGAATCACCCTGCTTCAAATTTTGTTTATCTTTCCAATTTACAAGTAAGAAGTAAACTCAAGTTAAACAACTAGTATTGACATAGCAACTCAGGAATCTAGTCACAAAAATGCGTGCTCTCAGTTCCTTCCAAGAAGGTACCGTGTGTTTTGGGTTGGTTTGAAGGGCATAGTGTTTTCCAAGAATGCCATGAGCTCCAATCATGCCAGCCTGAAGAATAATCTTACAGTTAAGTTCTTTTCTTTCACTTCAACGGATTAGTGACAACAATGTGCAAGAAAATTGATCGCCTTAAAAATTTCCAATTAAGGAGACTCTTGAAAGAAATATTTTTCAGTTAAGACTATATTTCGACTTTCATTATGAACTCAACTTTAACTACCTTAAATCCATCTTCATGAAATCCATTACCTGAAAAGCACATATATGTGTATGTTTAGATCACTGATATATATGAAGTACATATAAATTCCTCAATCTAACATTGGTTCTAAAAATAATGGAAATTTAGTAGGCATAAGTGAATTTATGGAAGCTTGAAGTGTAGTGTACCTTGGTAAGCCCCTAAAAACCAAATTTTTCTTTTCCCTTGAATATGGTCTAGCTGTAAGGAGGCTTTGAATGCAGCAACTGATGGCACTGGATGACCAGTTGACCATTTAAGCAAGGTATTTTCTGGTGTATGATCAGGATTTAGAGTTACAAAAAAGGGTAGACTTGTTTCTTTAATATTCTGCAAATTAGAATGAAGATCAACAAACAAGTTTCTTCATTACTCACTTTAGTTAGAATAACATAACGCAATTCAGTTATGGTCAATGCATTTATAAGAAAAATTACCAACTTGAAGAATATTGAGCCAGTATGTGACACATACTTTATTGTTGTTACTTCCAAGAAAGTTCCATGCGCTCCATGCTGCTGGGTTTTGGGGCATTAAATTTTTGTCACGATGAAGAAAAATATCATTGCCAATACAGATCAAAGAATAAATCTGCAATTGGTCTAATTTGAAAATAGATGACAAAAGGATTCTTTATGTTAGTAGATTAACATTTTCTATCATTAACATACGTGATCAAAAGAATATACACAATGGAACATAGGAATGTTTTCATCCTTTGGTGTGACAACATGTTAATCTATGACATTGAGTAATTAAACATTTTTATCCAATGTAAACTCTGTTGAATTCACAAAAATGATAAAGCAAAGGATTGCTTGGATGCATACATTTGATGAATACTTTCAAATGTTAATAAATATAACGACTACAATTGGAAATATTAGAATGGATTTTTTTACCTGTAAGCATATTGAAAAGCACCAAGAATTCTTCACTCATCATATGTTGCTTCATCTCCTAATAATCTCAAGGCATCAGGTGCATGCACTGCCAATATGCATCCATCATACACTTCTTCAGTACCATCTTTGCAGTACACAACACATCCTGCAATTATTTTTCTAACCATGTCACCACAATAGCAAGTATTACATAATTATTATTACAAAAAGAGGAAGGAATTGAAATAGTAGCAACAAATGGATTACTCAATGACCTTTTTCAGTCGTAGAAACCAAGTGAACCTCACGATTAGTTATTATGTGACTACCTTCCCTTTCAAGCTCTTCTTCGACCTGGTTTTTATAACCAATAGTTAGTGACAAAAGTTGGTTTACAAAGTTGAAAGATCTCTTGCTTGAGAGACATTGAAAATGTCTCCCCAAGTGACACAGTTCTTGAAAATCGAGAAATAGCACCTTCTTTACATAATTTTGTGAGCGTCATCTTACAGTTAGCCATTGTGGTTTGCCAAAGAGCTACATTGTATACTAGATTATATTCCTGAACATAAATCTGGAAAAAAAGTGTATGTATTGTGCTACTACCTGAAGTAGATGGTGGTTGCGACAGAACGAAAGAACTGAGAAAGTAGAGAAGCTCAAAACTCCTTCAGAAGAGCAGGACCAGATAAAACCACAAATTGGAATCTAAAGGCATTGGATATTATAAATATACACTACGCATAGAAATGATATATATGTGCATATATATATATATATATATATATATATATATATATATATATATATATATATATATATATATAAACTACATATAACAACATTGAACTCACAAGATAGGCTTTCTGAAATAATTCTGAGTAACCCCTTGACTTGATGAATTCCCCCAGAATCTCATTGCGGTCAATATCTGGGTTATTCTCAAGCATATCAAGATAGCTGCATTGGAAAATTTGAAAAGACAAAGCCAACTAATGATCAGGGTTCAGTTATTCAGGACAATAACAAGGTATACTTAGTGTTTTTATCAACTTCATCTTTATGCAGTTGAATTCAAATTCAATTATGCAGGGAAGTGAATTTTTGTATGATTTATTATTCCTCAGTTCACTGGCAATCAAAAATCAAAGGAAAGATGGAAATAGAAGTAGGTAAGAACTTGCCTAATGACATCATCTTTGAACTTGAGAATTTCCCTAATCATTTGCCAGAAGTAAGGATTTTGTACATTCTTTTTCTGTGCAAACAAGCTGGACAAACCAGTTCTGCTTCCCCATTCGCAGCTACGGCCTTTATCTAGGCTAACAGAAAAAGATATGTCTGATAATTCCATCTACTCCAAGATTCTCAAAAAATTCCATCATATTAGGATACGTGACCTGTTCAATAATCCATGTTATATATATATATATAGTCTCACTCACAACCATTGCTATTTCACTATACAATATCAACCGGTTTCAAGATAAAAAAAATGTTGGAGACATCAGACTAGAGATAAAACGAATTTATATAAATGAGTAAAAACTTTATAAGTTGGTTTTGTAGAATTGAGTTAGACTCAAACTCTACTTCTTAAAATGGTATGAGAGTCAGTTCTCTGAAAGTTGAATTAAGCTTAAATTCAACCCAGGTTTTTTGCATAGAGTCATAGACTACACAATAACTGATGAGCCTGAATGGAATAATTATCCACCACTTCCACTCATGGGAGTTTTATGATCTATTGATTGATATTAACAGCAAAGTATTGTGAATTAGTATTTTTTCACAACTTTACAAGATAATACTTACCATTAAAAATAAAGCTATACCAGACATTTTAGTTCTGGAATGGGAAAGAAAAAGAAAAGCTACATATCTTCTTAATTTACTATAAGAAATATCACATTCTAAGTGAACCATAAAATAAGATTCTCTACTGATAACTGATACTTACCTTCTCATACACGTACAAATTACCACCAGAATGAAAAACAACGAAAGCACCATCACCTCTAGGCATCCAAGCAATGCATGTACAATGACTTTTCAATTCAAAATGCACCAATTAAGAGTTTCAATCGGCATCTTTGGCATAACGTCCCAACACATTAAATTAAAGCTCTATAAGTTAGCCATATACTTATAAAAACACACAATTCAGATATCTAACTTCTCTGCACTCAATGTAAAGCATTACAACCACCGATAACAACATTCATATAATTACCGAGTTAATTAATACATTTAACACAAACCTTGAGCAACAAAATTCCAATCTCGACTAACCAGCAGCATTCAGTACCACACGCATCATGTTAACAACCATCCATTAAAATTCTATCGTGGTTTCCTAGGGTTTTGAGGCAGAGAGAAAATATGAACCGAAAACCTAAACTTAAACCTAATGACGCGAAATCTTGCTAGAGGTGCTAATCTGTTGCAACTGAGCACTTCTTCTGCATGGTAATCGGCGACCATCTCAAAAAGACTGGTTGGGCTCAAGCGCATTAGTGACAATGAAGCTCGGGACGATGAAGTCGCAAGGCGCGGTTCTGGATGACAAGGAAGTCGTCATCATCATCGTTGAGAAAAAAAGGAAGCGCCATCATCGTCATTGATAAAAAAAGAGGAAGCGTCATCATCATCACTCATTTCGAAACTGTGCTCCCACTCTGAAGAAAGTATAATTGAATTTGGGTTGATGTCATCTTAAAATTATCTTTAACATTTCCAGCGGTTAGGAAAATTAACACAAAGTAAAATTATTTCTAGCGGCTTATTTTAACCGCTAAAAAAATATAGTTAGTAAAAAATATTTTTTTGTAGTGTTTCTAGTGGAATTAGCTTTAAAACCACCGGTGTTTGGAACTACTTTTTTTTTTAATTTCTTTATTTCTCTCCCAGAGCGCCCAGTCACAAAACTATAAAAATTCCAGTGTTGTTACTATGTTAAAGAAGATCAAGTTATTATTTTTTATGATGTCCACATGCAATTAATGGTTTAGAATAAGTATATGATAATAGGATATGTGTGTCTAGATTGATTGTAAAGTCAGGTAGAATCTTCATAAAATCAATTTAATCTCATCTTAATCGATTAGAGTTAGTTTTGGTGCTAAATGAATCAAATTTAAAAGGAAAAAAATGTAAAAACTAATTTTTTTAATTGATTACATTAATAACATAGTCGATTAAGGTTAATGCAGACCCGAAACTATGTCTTTCTTCTTTGTATTATTTGACTAATCCTAGAGATAATTGATTAATCTAGTAAAAACTGTAACATTGTTCTTGTCTATGTATTAATCGATTAAGTAACTTACACAATCAATTAATATGGATAGTTGTCGCTTTTTCTTTAAAAATATGTATCCTTTCTCATTTTGAAAAAGTTCTTTTCATATTACAAACTCATGAGAACGTGGGAGAGAGTGTTTTTAGAGATTAACCATTGCAAAATTCTTTGTTCATCCAAGAAAGATCAAGATCAAGTATTATTGAAAACTTTCCTACTTGGCATTAGGTGAAATTATAATATCTTCACAAATTAGGTGACTTCTTTCCTTGTATTTTCTTTGTAATTTTTCTTTTGTATTCTTTTCACTTTGTTGGTAATAGATAAGAGTAATTGTGTGTAGTTTTACTCTGGTTTGTAAATGTTAAAGGTTTTTCAAGTTCTTTATATATCTACAGTGTAGGTCATGTAAGTGAATATAGTAATCCTAACTCTTGATGGTGAAAATCTAGTTAAGGTTGCTAGATAACTGATGTAGATTCGTGTAGAATTGAACCAATATAAAAATTTTTGTGTGTTATGTATTCTTTCTTTGAATTTTTTGTATCTTGGTGATTGTTAAGGTACGTTAATTGAGCATCATCCATATATCTTGTTAATTGATTAAAGAAGTTTTTGAAAATTGTTTTGAAAAATAAAAAGATCCAAATTTTGCAAAAGAATAAATTCACCCCCTCTTGGTTGAAGATATTAGTTGTAACCATTTTTAATAGTTGGCTGCAAATCTGGTTAATCATAGCTTAATCGATGAAGATAATTTTTTGTTTACAAATGAATAATATCTCTCAAACCTTTGCTGAACGAGCTTCTACAAACAAACCACCATTTGCTGGTGAAAAGTATCCTTTTTTGGAAAATGAGAGTGAAGATCTTTCTTGAATAAGTTGACAAGGGTGTCTAGGATGTTGTGATAAATGGACCATATATGCATACCATGGACAATGTGTAGGTTGAAAAAGTCTTCAACTTTTGGACTAAGAATGAGAACAAGAAAGTGTGATATGATTGCTAGAGCTAGACATACCATCTCATCAACACTCACCATGGAGGAATTCTATAAAGTTTCTATATACAAGAATGCAAAAGAAATGTGGGAAACCTTGGTGAAAGCTCAAGAAAGCATTGAAGAATCTAACCATAAGTTTAGAAAGCAACAACAACAATAAAGGTATCAACACATGCTTCATGGTTGATGTTGAGTCTCAAGAAAGCAAGGTAAGTACTTCTAACTCCAATGTTCAAGCAAAGTATGATGAGCTTCTTGATGCATTTGATAAATTTCATGAAGAAACAAATAAACTTATTATTTCAACAAAAATCTCAAAATGGATTATAAAGGGTTAGAAAATATATTAAAGTAATTAGAAGAGAAGAATAGGAATTTGAGTTCTGATTTGGACATCATTTATAAAAATCCTCTTGTAATTGTAATTCAACCTTGTAAGTTGAAATTTTTTATTGTAAGGATTACAAGAATTTTAAAAACAAATTTTAAAAGTAACATTGAATTTCTTGAGAAAACTCTTGTAAAGCTTACAATGGGAAAATCCATCTTGTATACCCTTCTTAATTCTCATAGGTGTGTAATGTATATAGCTGTAATTTGATATTCCCTTTCAAAGAAAAAAGAATTTAAAAAACTTTTCCTTTCGTCCTAAAAATTCATTCATTATAGTTTATTATCTTGCTTCTATTGTTTAAAGAAGGATCATACACTTATTTCAAAAATGTTGGTTTTCTAAGTGAAAAATATTTTTGGTTGTTTAAAAGCAACATTTATGTTGCTAACATGGAAGGACCCAACCACAAAATGGGTACCTAGATGTATTTTACTTGTTTTTTTAGGGTTTATAAAAAACCTAGTGATTAATGTGATATTCTTTTTGGGTTGTACAAATAAATATAAGTTTGAACAATTCCATGCTTAAATAATTATATGTGCAAAGCAACTTTGATATGTTTTAAGATGCTTACAGTGACATAAAATTTAATCTTTTACTGCTAAAAAAATGTTTCTACAAATACAAATTATGTTGTTGTATATATGTTGTTATTTTCCATCACTTTAAATAAAATGAAAATGCATCTCAAATTGAGTGTCTGCAAGTAAGTTACCTTATGTAGGGAGTTTCACACTACATTGATAAAAATCTACTCAAGACACATGGTAAACACAACTTGCTTAGTATCATTCACCTATGTGATAATATAAAGGTAATTTTTGTGGCAAACCACTACTTGATTTGTTGTGCTGCATCAAAAAAGGTAATTTTCATAGGAAAAAGAACACAAAACATTTACATGGTTGTTTTTGACAATCCATCTTTTGAATCTATTGCATGCATGTTCACTGAGGAAGAAGAATCATGGCTTTAGCATATTAGACATAGCTTGTACCAATTGAAATATGCATTTTCTATATTGTTGCTTATATTAATTGATTAGATGTTGATATTAATAGATTAAATAGTGCCTGATTGCATTTGTGCTTGCTTTAGTGTTAATAGATTATGTAGCAATTTAATTGATTAATATACTGTCTCGCTTTCACCTCTTGCTTTAATGAACTCTTAATTGCACATTTATTTCAAATATCTTTTTCCTCACCTACACTCTTTTCAAACTTTTAAACATTTTTTTTTATCTTTCACCAACACTAATTACAGTTTTCAAAAATCCTTTTTCTTTAACCTAGCCTTTGTTATTGCTTTGGTGCTTATTCCTAGGGGAAGTAATCTTTTGTCTAAACTATTGTGATTAATTGTTGTTTTACTGGTTTGATGTCTAGTTGTATTTGGTTTATGATTTGTATTGTGTTTGAATATTGTTTGGTTTACCTTAATTGAACACTAACTTTAGTACTTTGAACATTTTATATGTTACCTTTTTACTTTGATCATGCATACTACATTTGGTTGAAAACTCTTTTTCCCTCTATTTTATACTTGTTTTTTATCATGTCCAAAGAGGGGGGAAAGGTTTTGTTATTATGTATGCAGGTTGACCATCATAAAAAAAGGGGAAGATTGTTGTTACTATGTCAAAGAAGATCATATTGTCGTTTTTCTATATGTCCATATGCAATGAATGGTTTATAATAGATAGATCTTAATAGGATATGTGTGTGTGTCTAGATTGATTGTAAAGTCAAGTTAGAATCTTGATAAAACCAATTTAATATCATCTTAACCAATTAGATTATTTTTGGCACTAAATGAATTAAATTTAAAAGGAAAAATTGCAAAAGTTATCTATTGAATCAATTACATTAATAACATAAATTGATTAATGTTAATGCATAACTGAAACTATGTTTTCTTCTTTGTATTAATCGATTAATTTTGGAGATAATAGATTAATCTAGTAAAAACTGAAACATTACTTTTTTCTATATGTTAATCGATTAAGTAACTTACATAATTGATTAATATGAATAGTTCTCTCTTTTTTCTTTAAAAGATGTATCCTTTCCCATTTTAAAAAAGTTCTTTTCATATTACAAAGTCATGGGAGAGTGTTTGGAGAGATTAACAATTGCAAAATTCTTTGTTCATCCAAGAAAGATCAACATCAAGTATTAGTGAAAATTATCCTTATTGGCATTAGGTAAAATTGTAATATCTTCACAAATTAGGTGATTTATTTCCTTGTATTTTCTTTGTAATTCTTTCTTTTGTACTCTTTTCACCTTGTTAGTGATAGGTAAGAGATATTGTGTTTAGTTTTACTTTTGTTTGTAAATCTTGAATGTTTTTCAAATTTTTTGTATATCTAGAATGTAGATTATGTAAGTGAATCTTGTAATCCTAACTCTTAATATTATTAATAAAAATCTAGTTAAGGTTGTTAGATAACCGGACATACATTCGTGTAGAATCAAACCAGTATAAAATGTTGTGTGTGTTGTGCATTCTTTCTTTGAATTTTTTTGTATCTTGGTGATTGTTAAGATACCTTATTTAAGCATCATCCATATATCTTGTTAATTGATTAAAGAAGTTTTGGAAAATTGTTTTGAAAATTAAAATGAACCAAATTTTACAATAACCCAATTAATCCCCTCTTAGTTGAAGATAATAGCCGTAACTGTTAGGAATCCAAGTGTGAGTCTAAGTCCCACATTGACCAGAAATGAGAAAGTAGAACACTATATAAGAATCAACCCATAAACCCATTGTCTTAAGGTTTTGGGTTGAGAGTGGTGTCAATTCCTTATATGGTTTAGCTCAGGTCTCATTGGTGTTGTATCTCCCCAGTGATACCCTCTCCTTAAAGCCTAACAAGTGGTATCAGAGCCGATGGTTAAAACCGGCTCAGACGAGTGCAGTATGATCCTAGTATCGAAAGTCTTCCTGGCAAAGGTCCCAGGTAAGGGTTCCAGGTAAAGCGTGTTCCGTTAAGAATAACGGCGGTACAGAAAAGGGCAGAAAAGGAGTACTCGTGGTATCAGAGCCTGACAATAACCGTTTTTAACACATAATAATCAAATAACTAGTTAAAAAAGAATGCAAAATCAAAGTTTTCAAAGTAGGTGATTTACCACGATAATGAATAGAAACAAACCCGTGAACCATAAGTAAATCGATTTTTATTAAATAAGTTATAATTAATTTTTTTAAACATCTTGCGAAAATATTTTCTAATGCAAGAGTTATTAGTAGCTACTAGTTATATATTTTCAAGACAACAATGTTTTATGGTTTGCTTCTTGAAAGAGAAACCCTTACTTACTTTAAACAAATAGTGGTAGTTAGACTTACAAGTAAATTCTACATTTACATCTATTACATTGACCTTACATAGTGTGATGTATGCCAACTGTGTTCTTATGTTTTATTGCCTACTTTGACTATAACATATTGAACAATAAATAAGTGTGAGATCACAAAAGTTCATATGGATTAACTCAATTAATGTTCAATTAATGTTGTAGTTAATTGACTTAATTATATTTATTTTAAGTTGTAGTGTTATAAACAAACTAAATATTTTAAGTACAATACTACATAATGCAACGAAAGAAAACCATTATGGAAGTTGGAATCCAATCTGTAAAATTTGGATTAAGTAATGCATTATAATTCATCGATGCAATGCATAATTATAGTATTACATTTTTTATGAAATTATGTTAACTTATGTAAATATATTTAAATTTTTCAACGAGTCAAAAGCAAAAAAAGCAAAATATTTTGTAAATATTTAAAAAAAAATGAAGGTATATGATTAAATAATTAATTTTATGATATTTTCATATTTACAAAACTTGTAATTGTTTTTAAGAATCTATTAATATATATATATATATATATATATATATATATATATATATGAATAATTTCAAAATACCACTCTTAATTAGATGTCAAAAATCAATATTCGTGTATATCCGCCGATGAAAGAAAATTGATATTATAAATGAAATTATGCCGATAGTTTTCTATACCGGTAAGCGGGGAACGTCGATAGTTTTGTGGAATTATATGTTAACTTTTATTTATATATATATATATATATATATATATATATATATATATATATTTATTTATTTTATTTTAATTCAAAATGATGTTGAAGTTTAATTATATTTCTGAATTGAATATAATAATTCATAAATATTTGTGACTTAAAATATTTGTTTGATATTTAATTAAATGCAGGTTAGTGGTAGCGATCAAAACAAAAACAAAATACTAAAAAAATGTATATGCTATATAAATTTAAAAATTAAAAATAAATCTTGAATAATAAAACAATTATACCATCGTCGTAAATTTGGCATACAACGATAATTTAAAACCATTATAAGAAAATTTAAGTTATAATTATATTAAATACAATTTTCAAATTATTATTAAAAACTTATTTTAACCATTATTACAAAATTTGTAAGAGAAAGGATGACAAAATAGATATTACGACGCTTTTATACTTTAAAAACTAAGTAGTAGAGACGGTGATAGTCGAGGAACAAATTCATAATTTACTCAAAAACAAATCTGATTACTAGAAAATTAATGAAACAAATATTTAAAATTTCCTGGACAAATGGTTACTTAATTGCGTGAAACTCAGAATGAGTGATCGTAAGGCCCACTTATTATTCTGCCCAATGTTAAGGATTGCCCTAATATGTTGGGCTTAAGGTTGACCCATAGGGTGCCCAAGAACCCTAAACCAGCCTAACACTCACATTTTCTGTCACTTTTCAGAAAATCCTTCTCCTTCCTCTCTTAGAGCTGTAACAACGAACTCTGCTAGGGTTTGGTCTCAATCTTGTTCGAGCTAGCTTAACTTCGTTTCTACGTCACGTAAGTTGGTCTTCAACCCGTATCCTCTTTCCTCTAGTCATATTTTCGTGATTTCAGTTAAGGTTCACTATAGTGAGCTTGTCTTAAATCTATTCCGCAATTTTCCAGCTCTCGAATCTACTCCTAGAACTACTATGCTAAACTGTTTGGGTGTCCGAGTCCTTGGCTAGCATTTTTCAGGTAAGGGAAGCTAGAGTTCACGTGCTTTTTACTATATCTTGTCTGTTTTGACTTTATTTTGTGTCCATATGAGTTGTATGTTGTTTTGGTGGTATGGAATGCCTGGAAAATATTGTTTGGAATGGAAAGTCTGTTGATGCGTGTTTGAATAGTGGCAAGATATTCTACTTTCGCCCAAGCGAGCTTGTCTCGCCTAGGCGAGAATAGCAGAAGCTGGCCCAAGTTCCTACTCGAGCTCTCGCTCAAGCGGAGAGCTTTCGTTTTGAGTAAGGTGTCATTTCGCTCAGGCAAGAGGGGCTCACCTCAGCGAGAACTTGTGAGAGCTTGTTTGTGTTTCGCTTAGTTGTAGCTCAGGCGAGGACCTCCCCTTTGGGCGAGGAGTGGTCTCGCTCAGGCGAGGAGGGCTCGCCTAAGCGAGAACTCGTGAATCCTGCAGGGCTATCTGTTGGCATTCTCGCCTAAGCGAGGGCCTGTAGCTTGAGCGAAAAACCTCTTTCGCCTGAGTGAGGATCCATAACTCTAGCAAGACTAGTTCAGAAACTTGTGTTCTTTTCCCTGTTTTTGGTTGTTGGTTGTATGATTGGTTAGGAGGGCCCTATTTAAAGAACGAAGTATATGAGTATGCATGTAATATCTGATTGTATGGGCTAGAATTGATGAGTTTGGTATGACCTTTGTATGGAACCTGATTGGATGGTTGGTTATAAATGTTGGCATGAAATTGGTATGCATGATAACTTTATGCTTGGTTGGTGAGACATGATTTTGGTGTGGTTTAGGACGTAATTCCATGAATCTCTAGGTGAGATCTCATGGTGGTGCCTCATTAGTCAGGACGTAATTTCACGATGGTTTCATGGTGGTGCCTCATTGGTCAAGACGTAATTCCATGACCCCTGTTAGTGGGAGATCATGGTGGTGTCTCATTTATATAATTTAGTAAGGATTCAAGGTAAAGATTGCATCTTGACACTCTAAAGAGTCAGTTAGTCTCACGTAGAGCGTATTGTCTCAAGTGGTGAGAGTAGTAGGAGGCCTGGAACACTTTAAGGCTAACCTTGTGTGGGGAATGGAACATTGTAACAATTAGCTCGGTAAAGCAGTAAAGACCACCACAAGTGCAAACATCCGCTAAATCCAACTAATTATATGTATCCAGATGAGTCGTGTCTTGTGTCTTAGTGTATTGTTTGTAAGTCATAACATGATTGGTTGACGTGTGTATCTTGGACTATGAAATTGTAAGTAACTGTATGATAAATCATGTTTTACTCTAGCTTACCCTTTGCTTGTCTGATTGTTATGTGTGTGGTTTTCTCTTTTGCGATGATCATCAATTTATTGATGTGAGCATATGCGAGAACTCCTCGTGGTCAACAGAAAAATGGTGATTCCGCTGCATAACCCATCTGGGTTGGACTCCGGTCATTTATGTCTACTTTTAGGGTTGTGGCCCATGTATTGTCTTATCCTACAACTTTATTTGGAATACTTTAGATCCCTTACTCTATTTTGTTACCGGCATCGGGGTGTGTCCTAGTTCATTTCTGATTTTTTTTAGGATAACCGTAAGGAGTAGCGTTTATACTTAAGGTCTTTGCTTACTATATTATTTTGTGTAATGGTTCATTTAATTACATTATTATTTAATGGGACGTTACAAATTATATCACTAAATAAATTTAAAAATAAAAATAAATAATAAGACAATTATACCATCATTGTAAATTTGAGATATAATGATAACTTTAAACCATTGTAAAAAAAGTTTAAGTGATAATTATATTAATTACAATCATTATTAAAAACTTATTTTAACCATTATTAAAAATTTTGTAAAAGAAGATGAAAAATAGATATTAAACCGGTTTTATACTTTAAAAAATAAGTTGGAGAGAGTATGATAGGTGAGGAACCAAATTCATAATTTACTCAAAAACAAATCTGATTACTAGAAAATTAAGGTAATTAATATTTAAAATTTCCTGGACAAATGGTTACTTCAGAACAGTGACAAATGAATTCGCACATAGATGAAGGCATATTAGCTTCAATAATTGTGTAGCATCATGCAAATTATTCTCATTTGATCAATTAAAGTTGTTTTCGCAAATGAAGAGTTTGAAACAACAATTGCTTCAAGAGGAGGGAAGAAAGCTCAAAAAAATGTTGCTTCAAGAAAGAAAACAAAAACTTTTGAATTATCTGGATAAAGACGAAAACTCCTCTCATTTCTTTTACAAAGAAACAACAGTTTCTTCTACGCATAACATTACTGTGGGAGGCTGAACAACTCTAACTTCAAAGCCATGTCATTTATCAACATCGTATTTATAAATTCATGATTTATTCTTTAAATATGTAGCTAGAAATTTAATTCTGATATCTATGAATTTATAGAGTAAAAGTTGTGTAGAAAACTCAACCTCTTAACTCTTAAAAAAATACATAAATAATAAAATTAGTGTTTACTTTACAGTTTTCAAACAAAGTAAATATATTAATGGATTGGAAAAAAATGGGAGTTAGGTTCATTATAACAGATTGCCAAACATGCCTTTAGTTTTTTAACCCTTGGTTGATGCTGATTTGAAGGGTTTTTAAAAGAAAAAAAAAAGGTGCATATCTCTCCAAATGATTGAAAAATAGTAACTTTTTTAGGTCTTTAATTTATTTTTTAAAGGATCTAATTATTATAAATCTTTATAATTTTTTTCCAATTTTCTTTTACAAAATTACAAAATAAACACGGCATTAAACATATAAAATGAGAAATTTGTGTTTTTTCCTTATGTATGAAATTATTTTCGTACAGGAAATGGATTATTTTTATAATAGGTTTTTTTCTATAAATATGATGTAATTTTAGCATAAATTTATTAGTGTCCTATTCTTTTTTTCTATGGCAGTGATGCATGAATTTATGGAAGAAATCATATAAAATGAGAAACCACGTGAGCATGGTCACAATAACTGGTTTATTAATCATAGTTTTGTCTGCAGCGAGGGAAATGTTGTACAGGAATTGAAAATTGAGTAGGAAATATATGTGTTAAGATCATAATTAGATTGATATAGTGGTGTACCATAAACTAGGTCCATTTCATAAGGTATTTAATTATTTCTTAATTTTTTTTATATTTCTATATTTATAATTTAAGAGTTGTTATATATATATATATATATATATATATATATATTTTCAACGAACAAATAGATAAATATTAACATTTCTCTCTTTTACTTTCTTTTTAATTCGTGACAAGTTAGGGATATTAAGGGTTGGACAAATATTTTTAACGATTGTAGACTATCACAGTTAACATTCTAATTAATTCAAATTTGCTTATTAGTATATATATCCTTAGTGTTTTCTGATAATAAAATATAAGATGTTAATGATTAATATGCTTTTGTACATAGTTTTTATAATATGATTTTTATTATATATTAATTAGAAATCATAAAAGTTGTTATATCTTAAATTTGATTTATAATTTTAAATATATTTTAACTAATATTAGAAATAGTATTACAAGCATCTCTCTTCCTCTTCAAATGAAGTTAAAGTTAATTTTGTTTTTCGTAACATAGCATTGATAAGACTTAACCATTATCGTTTATACGTAATTTTGTACCATCTCATTTTTCAAATAAATGATAAAAAGAAAATTTAATCATGTTAAATTTGAATAAAATGATTGAATTGTGAAATAACTAAGAATCATTATTATACAAGTTTTTTATCGACTCATTATTTTATAATTTTTTAGGTTATTGTTTGTATAACTTAAGAAACTTAGTGCTACAAAAGACCATTAATATTTGAGTGGTTAGTGTTTAATTTAAAATTATTAATGTTTGACAAATTTCAATATTCATTGCTTAATTTTTCACATTCCTTATATATCTAATTTTTTAAAATAATTATATTTAATTGTTACGAACTATTTAAAAATAATTAAGAAACGACAATACTATTCATATCATATATTTTAGATTAAATTTATTAATATTTAACACCAAATTCATTAATATTTTTATGAAATAAGTATAAAACAATATTTTTGTACAATGTGAAATCAATATAATTATACAATTATAAAATAAATGATAATATATATATATATATATATATATATATATATATTGTTATGAAATAAAGCGAATCACGTAGAGAATGACGACAGATAATAGAGAAGAGAAGAAACAAGAGAGAATAGAGAATGAGAGAATAGG
>Ga0214545_1003491_pt1 | contig 29936 bp, 26 predicted proteins | sample CNSS4metaG_FD_160064 | JGI IMG/M metagenome (GOLD analysis project Ga0214545, IMG submission 160064) | Root nodule microbial communities from cowpea collected in UCLA plant growth center, Los Angeles, California, USA - CNSS4 | ecosystem: Host-associated > Plants > Roots > Nodule | place: USA...
ATCTTTTATTTGCTTAGAGGCCCCTAAACTCTTCTATATAAGGGGTGCTCCTAGACATGTAAAAGGGTTGAACATTTTGAAGTAAAAACACTCTTGTGTCTCAACCATTTGTGAGAGTTTCCTCCCTAGGGAGTGAATACTTTTAAGTTTTATCTTGCATAACAAGTGGTGGCACACATCCACTCATCTTCAAGGTTGCCATGGCTTCTAGCCTAGCCTTGTAGTGGCGTGCTTCTCACATTTTTACCATTTTTTCCTTTCCATTTTATGTTTTCTTCTTCCTTTAATTGTTCTTGGTTTTCTATGGTTTATGTGCTTTCCATTTCCTTTTTGTTTTGAATCAATCCATCATCTTCTTCTCTTAAGCTTTGTGAAAGGAACCTTCACATCTAGATAGCTTGCTATCTTAATGTCCAGTGGGGATTTCACTTAGCTTTCTTAATCAACTCACACCATATTCAATAATCTTAAAAGGAACAACTTCATCCTTCATCAAATTCGTTCTAAATGACGGCACAACAAAAGTGTCTTTCAAATCCAAATAAAAACCAATACATAATAATAATCTAAAATGCCCAATAGCCTTGACCTCCACCGATTTGCCATCTCCAACATATATCCATCTTTCAGAATCAATTGGCTTCCGGTAGTTTAGACAACCCTTCATAGAAACACTGATGTTAGTAATTGCACCTGAGTCTAACCACCAAGTGTTACTAGGTATTGATGTTAAATTGACCTCAAAACAGACCAAAGTAAGAAACATACCTTTCTTTGCACGCTAAGCATGATATTTGGCACATTTCTTCTTTACGTGTCTAGTCTTATTGCAAAATAAACATTTGCTTTCCGAAGATTGTTTGTTTTGTTCTGGACCCTTAGCAGCTTCCTTCTTGGGATCCTCTGATCTCTTTCTTTTACCCTTAGCCTTTGAGGTGCTTGCAAAATGAGCACTTTCTGTCTTGTCTTGCTTTTGTCTTACCTCTTCTTGCACACAGTATGAAATGAGCTCATTAAGAGACCATTTATCCTTCTGACAGTTATAAGATACTTTAAACTGATTAAACTGTGCAGGAAGAGAAATCAACACCAAATGAATGAGTAAGTCTTCTGAGATTTCAAGCTTTAGTCCCTTGAGTTTGAAGACAATATTAGACATGCTCATAACTCATAATATTCCCTGATATTTCCTTTGCCTTAATATTTCATGGAGATCAAGTTCTGAAGAAGAGTACTTGCCTCCGCCTTATCGCTTTTTGCAAAGCGCTTCTCAATCTCAGCAAGAAATTATTTGGCAGTTGTAACATCTTTAGAAACAGTGCCCCTAAACACCTCTGGGATGCCGCGCCTAATGATCATTATGCTCATGCGGTTTGAGCGATCCCACTTCTCATGATTCCTCTTGTCTTCAGGAATATTAGACGCCGTAGGAGTAGGAGGTTGCTCAGTCCTTAACGCAAGATCCAGATCCATGCAGCCAAAAATAATTTTAATGTTCTCCTTCCAGTCCTTAAAATTTGTTCCATTGAGAATCGGAACATAATTCACATTGGCAGATACAGTAGCTGTATATAAAACAAGAGGAATTGACTTATTATGCTCACATAATAAAATAAATCATTATAAATATATATTCAAATAATGGTTTAACCCATCCCAAAACACCCAATGCACCATTAATATCAAGTATTTGGACAGTAATATCCATTACTAGAGGTATCTGGTTGTAATGATCAAACATTGATAATAAAGCACGTCCAACAACAAACCAATCTTTGAATTAATTTATCATCGATAAAGCAAATCCTTATAATTATCACATATTTATCATCACAAGTATGTATGCAATCCGGTCAAATATTAATCTTCCTTTAAGTAGATCAATATCCGCATGAACGTACATAAACACCAACATTTAACATTTTTCACGAACTATCTACTCAAGAAAGGTCACTTTGGTGACTTCTTGATTCAATTAACTCATTCAAAATATTAAATAAAACCAAAATTTAATTATTTATTTATTCCAAAACCAAATATATTTATTTTATATTTTAAACAACCAAAAAATATATAAAATAAATAAAATTATTTATATTTCAAAAATATAAATCCTTATGTTGAAATATTTTGAACCCAAAATAAAATTCAAAATAAATTAAAATAAATTTAATTAATTCAATTAATTCAATTAGTTTTTTTTTTTTTTTTATTCTTTCTCCTTTTCCTCACGCCGCAGAACCAGATGGGAACCTGAACCCTAGCCACCGTCCCAGACACTTCGCAAGGAAGAAGAAGATCGGTGAACTAGATCGGTACCGTTGCGACCACCGCGAGTCCAGATCAGATCGCGTCACAGGCACCTCGCCACCACCGCGAGTCCAGATCGGTGCCGCTGCGACAGCCCTGCAAAAAACCACACAAGACAGACGCAAACGGAGACCACCGCGACGCGAACCCGTTGTGATGCGAAACTATCGTTGCGACTCAGATAGGTGCCGGCGCGAAGCTTCACCACTGCGATGCGAAGCCTTCTGTGACGAAAGGCCTGAGGCGATGCGAACCCGCCGTCGACGCAACCATATGCGACGCGATCCACCATGGCAGCACCCTCGCGAGATCGCCATCGCGCTCCGCTGGAGGAACCACCATCGAGATCGCCTCGCGCCTCCGACAACCACAGCGAACCACTGCGTGCCTCGCGCCTCTCGTTGGTCTGACCCACAAACGCGTGCGCTCGCGAACCTGACCAGATCGTACTTCACCACATGCGAAAGCGTTTCGATTGCATGCAAAAACGCAAACCACAATTGCAGATACAGAACCACCGTCGCAGTGTATCATCGGCGCCGCCGTTGCAGCCGGAGACGAACCACCACGACGCGCAAGCCACCGCTGAATCGAGAGGAAGACAACTCGAGTCACTCGCTGCAGAATACACCTCCTCAGACCTGCAGAAAACCATAAACGGAGGTGCATTCGCAAGAGGAAGAGTCGCCGCTGATGGAGGAAGAAGACGGCAGAGAAACGCGAGAGAGGGAGAAGGTAACGCTGAATTAGGGTTTTAAGAAACCCTAGGATTCTCAATTTGGGGGTTCTGAATAGAAATTAATTAAATTATCTAAAAATAAATATGAATCAAGTATGGGTGGCTCTGATATCACATGTAAACACAAAATAAATAATATGATCCTAATAATCAATCATAAATCTATATTGATAATCATGCATACTGTAAATAATTAATGGAAGCGTACCTGAATTCACCATATCGATAATATTAGAACACGAATCCTGTAGAGCACCACGAATCCTGTAGAGCACCTTTATTTCCTTTTTGATTTTCTATCTTGATGGGGATAAGGAGAAAGGAATAGGAAAAGTACGTTATGACTTTGTGTGCTCTCAGAAGGGGACCACGACCATTTATAAACTCTGAATTACTTAAGTTTTAGTATTTCTAATTTGGTCCCTCATCAAATTGGAAATTACTAAGTGATCTCTACACAATATTTATTTTCATGACATATGCCTTTAGCCAAATCTTTCATTTAGTCAGATCTCTTTATTATTGGCTTTATAAATAATGGCCCTAACACATTTAATTATGTACCATATATATGTATGACCCAAAATTACTAACAATTCAAACTATAAGTTTAATGTTTAATGCACAAATTGATCATTTTGGAATATATTGTTATAATACACTCATATAATTATTTTTTATTCTTTTTATTTTAAAGTTTAAGATACCAATTTGGTTATAAACGAAACAAATAAAAATTATTCATTTATCTCTTTAGTAAATTGTGCAGACATTCTTTTTATCAACCATTGAAAATCTAGGTTCCATTATAAAAAAATGGGTTGGCGGTGACGACACATGTGTGCCAACCCAGTTTATGTACAATCTTGTGGAGGGACAAGCGAAGCCAAGGTTAAAGAGTGGTCTAGGGGACCTCCTTTCACTAATTATACTCCCCTTACCATTCCTTCAACCAAGATCTTAAAACAAGCTCTCAGCTCAAATCTACTACCCGCACCTAGGAGAAAACCCAATTCTCGTAATGTAGATGATGATAAACATTGCCTCTGCCACAAGAACTTGGGGCGCACAACAGAGGAAATTTTAACCCTCTGTGATAAGGTAGAAGAACTAATTCAGGTGGGGCATTTAAAAAGTTTTATTAAGAAAGATCGAGCGGATCGAAGCCCTTTGAGGAAGCGCAACCCACTAAGCAAAGAAGTCCCCGTCAAGGAGAGAGGAAAACCGAACGACGACGAGACTCGCCTCGAAGAAGAAACAGAAGTTGCAGCCGTGAGCGTCCACTTAAAAGGTATATCAACACGATATCTAGAGGATTTGCCAACAGGGGATCCTCAGTCGCTACCCAGAAGAGTCACGTTTGAGCCTTGAAAACAATTCATCTTGTGCATAAGAGCATGCCACCGATCACCTTCACAAATGATGCCTTCAAGGAACCTAATCTCAAATAGGATGACCCTATGGTCATAGCCATAGAGCAGGCAGAGTACGGTATTAGCAAAGTGCTGGTGGACCAAGGTAGTTCGGTGATCATTCTTTACTGGAAGACCTTCAGGAAAATAGACATATTGGAGGACATCATTGTGTCATACAATCAACAAATTGTGGGTTTCACAGGTGAACAGGTCGACACGCATGGATACCTAGATCTGCGAACCAGGATAGGGTCCCACAAGAATGGTCGAGAGGTCGGAGTGTGATACCTCCTTGTAGAGGCAAACACATCTTACAATGTATTGTTAGGACGCCCTTACCAGAACACATTTTGAGCTATACTATCCATACCTCATCTTAGGATGAAGTTCCTCAACGATAAATGAGGTGTGTGTATAATGCACGCAAACCAAAAATTTGCAAGTCTAAAAATGATGCCTTCCTAGTCGGCGAGGAAGTAGAGACGGTCTAAGGTTGTAGTGGCTGACTGAGATCCTCGAAAAAATTTGAAGACCATATGGAACCAAAAGGAGAAACCAAAGAGCTTCAATTAGGAAAGAAACAAGGGCAGATGACCAAATTAAGTTGCGGGATGGAGCCACACAACAAATAAGTCCTAGTAGTAGCCATCCAAGAAAATAGGGATATTTTCGCATCGACGTTCGTTGATATGTCGGGTATCCATCCAAGCGTGATATTCCATTAGCTTGCAATCTTTAAATAGGCTCGACCAGTTGCTTAGAAAAAGCTCAGAGAAGAGAGGCAGAAAGCTGCAGAAGCTAAAATGAAAAAGTTGAAAGAAGCGGGTTTCATTCGTGAGATTAAATACACTACATGGCTAGCGAACATAGTGCCGGAGATGAAATCGAGTGGTCAGTGGAGGATGTGCACAAGTTTCACTGATTTGAGTAAAGCATGTCCCAAAGATCCGTATCCTCTCCCTAACATTGATCATCCACTAGATGGAGCGTCCAGACATAGTGTGCTTAGTTTTTCTAATGCATATTATAGATACCACTAGATCCCCACCTACCATCTGCAGAAGGAGAAGACAAATTTTATCATCGAACTAGCTAACTATTGTTATGAGGTTATGTTGGATTAAAGAATACAGACGCTACCTACTAGAGGTTGATGGGTATAATCTTTTAAAATCAGATCGGCAAATGCATAGAGGTATACGTGGATGATATGGTGATTAAAGTTTAATTGGTTGCATGTCACATGGAGGACCTTAAGGAAATCTTTGGCCAAATCAAAAGGTATGACATGAGATTGAATCCTGCTAAATGTGTGTTTGGTGTGGTCGAAGGAAAATTCCTTTGGTTTATGCTAACCTCAAGAGGCGTAAAGGCAAACCTTGACAAATGCACAACAATTCTTGACATGAGGTCCCCACGAAACCTTAAAGAAGTATAGAGGTTGGTAGGAAGACTAACGACATTGTCTACATTCATACCTCGCCTAGTCGAATGGCTGAAAATCATTCTTAAGTTAATGAAAAGGAAAGAAGTCGACAAATGGGATGATCGATGTGAGACCACTTTCCAAGAGATAAAAACTCTCTTGACTGGTCTTCCCATCATGATCAAACCAACCCTAAGAGAAAATTGCAGGTATACTTGTCGGTAACAGAGGAGGCCATGAGTGCAATGCTGATACAAGAAGACCCAGATCAAAGACATGTATACTTCATCAGTTGCGTTCTACAAAGAGTAGAGAGCCGGTACCAATTGGTTGAAAAATTGGTATTGGCATTGCTTATAGTCGTGCGATGGCTATAACCTTACTTTCAAAGCCAAGCAGTGCGAACCGATCATCCAATAGCGAAGATATTGAGAAAGCCTAGTCTTGAAGGAAGAACGATAAGTTGGGCAGTGGAACTATTAGAGTTTGGTCTCAAATAACAGTCTTGAGGATCTGTTTGAAAGTAGTATCTAGAAAATTTCTCGCATAATTTCAAAACACAAGCGAAACCACTGAACGCCCTTAGTGGACCTTGTACATGGATGGATCATCAAACAAAAAAGGAGTGGGTTTGGTATTATTTTAGAAGGCTCGTGCGAATTGTTGCTAGAGCAATCTCTAATATTCCAATTTAAAATATCAAACAATCAGGCTAAACCCGAGATTTTAGTTGTAGGTTTGGAGCTAGCAAAGGATGTAAGAGTCGATTGGTTAGTGTGCGACCTAACTCAACACTGGTAGTGCGATAGGTGCGGGGAGAGTATCAAGTAAAAGACAACTTCTGCTTCAATACAACCATAAAGTGGTGCAACTCATGAAGGAATTTGAAGAGGCCGCAATCGAACATATACCTCGCAACGAGAACTCCCTAGCGGATGTATTCTCCAAACTGGCCCAAGGAAAAGAAAAAAGACAGCTCAAAACGATTATTAGACATGTGCTAACATGATCGACCATAGGTGAATGCCTGACCTTGTCCTAAACGTCTTCAACTGATTAGAGGAAAGAGATTCGAGAATTGATAAAGCGACATGATGAAGGAGAACACCTGAAACTTGTTGTAGCATGACGAGTCGCGTTGTTCACGCTTATTAGAGAGGACTTGTACAAGAGAGGGTTTTCTAGTCCTTACTAAAGTGCATAAATGAAGAAGAAGCCCAATATGTCATGAACAAATTGAACAACAGGATCTATGATATGCATACCAAACAATGTACTATGAAAGCTCGGGTCTTGAAAGTAGGGTATTTTTGGCCAACCATTGAGATAGATTGCAAGAATTTTATGCAGAAATACATCAGATGCCAGGAGCGTGGCAACAATGTCAATGCACTGGCCACTAAATTGCATTCAATATCTTCCCCTTAGTCGTTTGCTCAATGGGGAACACATATCGTAGGTTCATTCCCAATTGGTCGGCTTAGAAAAAGTTTATCCTCGTAGTAGTAGACTACTTTACCAAATGGATAGATGCGAGGCTTTAACCACCATTACTGCTTGGTATGTCCAATCGTTTGTATGGGAGAACATTATTTGCAGGTTTGGCCTCCCCCACACAGTAATCACAAACAACGATCGACAATTCATTAATAGAAAACTAGCTGAATTTTACAAAGAATTGGGAATCAAGAGCATCACCAGTTTCGTAGAGCATCCTACGATGAACGATCGAGCAGATGTGATGAATAAAACCATCGTGATAGAACTGAAACGAATACTGGGAGAGGCTAAAGGATCATGGGTAGACAAGCTACCACAATGGGCATAAAAATACATACCACTCGAATCAACAAGAGAAACATCATTCAACTTAACCTACGACATTAATGCCATGCTATCGATAGAAGTGGGTGAACACTCGTTGAGCAGGCAAATTCAAGACATGGAAGTAAACGCTAACCAATTGAGAGCCAAATTAGACATAGTCGTTGAACGGTAGGAAAGAGAAGTTATGCAAGCGAAAACATGTAAGAAGGTTGTAGCGCGAAGGTATAATAACAAGGTCAAGCCCTAAAGTTTCGCGAGAGTTGATCTCATATGGAGAATGAAGAACAATGCTCGAAAGAAGTCCGCGCACGAAAAATTGGCACCCAATTGGGAAAGGTCGTTTCGAATAGCAAAGGATCTCCACAATGGAGTATATCGGCTTGAGCCATCTGTTTGGGAAAGCAGTACCCAACACATGGAATGCGTCCCACCTCAAACTTTAGTTTTGCTAAGCTTTATGTAATGTACCGAATGATATACTCTTCTACCACCAACATTTTTTTCTAGGGAGGGTTTTGGTTGGGGATGTTTTAATGAGGCGACCGTGTCCAATAACATTAGAAGATTTATGCCGATGGTTTTGTCATTTCTTTTTCGCAAGATTAATACTAATTGGGTGGTTATGGAAGGGTTCATTGAACCTCAGTCGTACCTATCATGCAAGCGGTTAAGGATGCGTTCGAAAATGAACCCCTACCACTCGGTGTCAATCGGTTATAGGAGAGTTCATTGAACGTCAGTTGTACCCACCACGTGAACGGTAAAGTATGAGTTCAAAAATGAACCCCTACTGCTTGACCTTAATCGGTTAAGGAGAAGTTCTACCAAAGAACCCCTACTGTAAAATCACTTGGTTAAGGAAAAGTTTATGTAATGAACCCTTACCAAGATAATTAATACAATACCGGATGTAAGACCCAAGAAAAAAATTATCATTCCATAAGTGGTAATTGAACGTGAGGGATATTATTTAAATTAATACATAATGACAAAGAAAGAAGTGAAATGTAGCACAATTGCTTAGAGCCTTGTCCTGGGTGATGGTTAATAGTTTGATTCCTAATGCGTGCATTTAAAGTGTTTATATTTTCAATATTGTTTTATAATTTTTTTGGAAGTAATACTTATTCTAATAACTAGAGCGAAAGCTATGCCTGTTTCAAGTTTTGATGAAAAGCTACACAATTTTTCTACTACAACTACTTCGATAATCACTCAAACAACAACACATACACACTGAAACATGAACACTTGAATTGAAACACTAAACAAACTAATAAAACACATCCACAACTACAGATCACACATAAACAACACAATATAACAATACACAAAAATCACACTAACGAACACAAATTTACTTTGAACAAAAACGTTGCTCTCTTACAACGATGCCATATTTGATCGAAGTCGTACTCGAACAAATAAAACGGTTAAATATAGTACTTAGGAGTTAATCCAAAGTCGTTTTCCAATAAACAAGATTATCATTCAAAGGTTCCAAATACAACACAAAAAGGAGATTTGGCAAGTTGTCTCATGAAAAATATATTTTTTATTATTTAAAATATATGTCAATGTGAATGTTTTTATATTAAATGGATTAATTCAAGTTTGTTATACTATGTATTATACACTATCAATGAAAATTTTTCAAGAGTCTCAATTAAATTAAAAAATTGATTTTACTTTTATTTTTAAAAAAACTATTACATACATTTTAATTTTAATAATGAGAGAATAGTGATATAATGACTATAACTATGTAAAATACGTTAAAATAACACATATACATATATTATACAAATATTTGTTCAATAAAAATAATAGTTTAAAATATAATTAAAATATTAAATGATTTAATCAATAATGTGGAAATCTTAAAATAATATAGTATCTCCTTTTTATGAACTAATTAGAAGATATAATTTATTTTCTCCTCAAGTTTTGTTACAACCTCAATATAAATACACAAAAATGGGTAAATGCTTATCATTCAACGTGGCAAATATAGAAAAAAATAAGTCAATACTTCATTTGGGTGCGACTTGAAGATGAAGTGAAGGTCAAAGTCAGTGACATATTAAGGATATATGTAACTATCACAACTCGAGATATACATTTTGTTCATAGCATTGAAACATCAACCTTATTAAAATGGTCAATGTCTATTAGTTGTCAAGATTTCATCGAAAATAATCAAAATTTCTCAAGGAGCTTCATGTTGAACTCATGCTGCTCTAAATACTTCACCCTAAAAATTGTTGACGTCATGTCAGAACAAATTGTTGACGAAAGTATAAATATCATAGAATTTGTTGTGATTTGATGTTTGTTGATTCAAAATGACAGGTGCCTTTAAATTTAGACATCATGTTAGGCTTGTGGACTTCTTTGATGGGGGCTTTTTTAGCCCTAGCCCATGTGGGTCAGGGCCAAGCCATGTGGGCTGGGCCAAATTAACACCTCTAAATTTGTTAATTGTTTTAGTGAAAGAAATGTAAAAGTGTAAATTAATATAGTAATAAGAAAATTAAACCTTGAAACATTAGATGTCATATATGCTCCTCAATTATTTGCACCATTGAAATGTCATTAGGAGAATAAAATACTCAAACCTTTATGTAACTCACATATGTAAGAAACAAATTGAACAATTATAATAAATATACAAAACTGATATAAAAAAATATACATAACTCATACCGTCAAACTTTCCTAAGATGAATTTGATACAATAGTGATACCTGATAAATAATGCAAAAAAAATAAATGAATGCTTTTGTTTATGTTATATTTTCATTCGAAACAAGCTTACCCATAGAGTCATAAATGAAAAAGGGATAATTTTCTCTTCATTCCATCACCAACATAACTACCATTCACTCTCATTCCCTTGTTTTTATTTTTTAAGTGTGTAGACATAATTGAATTGCTTAAAATTGAATTGTGCAGACATAATTTTCACTTTTTGGTGTTGAACACATAATTTTGATTCCACCCAAAAACAAGTTAGGACAAAATTACATTTAAAGTTACAATAATGAAAAGAATCAAATAAAACACACAATACCTTAGACAATAAAAGGGGAAGACAGTAACAACATTGACGGATCATCATTGATCATAAACCATCGAAAATGTCCGAGGATTGCATCTAACCCCAAAAGTAAAAAAGAAAAATAATAGAAACCCTTAAACATGATGGTTAGGTACTAAATTTTAATCTTACTCACAAATTAGGTTGAAATATAAGAAAATGAATTCATTCAAATATCCCAATAACTACATAGTGTAGAACACGTTTCTTTTCTTCTTCCAATGAAACTGTCCCTTGCTCTCTGTTAGTGTTGTACTGCAAGGGTTTGTTTATCATCAAAGTAACAAAACTACAGTTGAATATCTTAAAATACCTGAATCTTTACAAAGTATCAGGTTTTGCAAGCATAATGAATTTGAATTTTTTTTACCTAAACTGTTAAAAGAGGAAAAAGTTTACGTAAAATGTTAAAGGAGGGGGAATTTTACGAAACTGTCAAAGGATGGGCACCGGATGAAAGCGCCGACAAGCAATCACGTTTTTATTATTTATTTTAATATATTACCTATTAGCTTTGTAGGTGGTTAGGGTTTGTTAGTTTGGTAACTACATAGGGTTACCTCTGTAAAGCCATCACAGAACCTATTTAAGATAGGTTTGTAATCTCCTGTTTGTAAGGGTTTTTCCCAAAACGGAATACAAATTAATCAAGCTTGGTTCATGATTTTTCATACCTATTTTTCTACTTCTTTCCTTGTGCGCTTTCCTCTCTTCTCACAGAGCAACTAGTTGCTTTCCTCTGTTCACCATCATTGAGCTGCTGCCATGGGAGAAATCAGAGGATTAGGGTTTCACGCACCCCTCTGCCAAAACCATTATGGCATCAGAGTAGGTTTGTAACCTGCCTGCTTCCACTACTTTCTTCCCTTTCTTTCTCAATTCTTGGTACATTCTTGCAAAGATTCTTGCAAAATGCAAGACAACAACAAAAAGGAAGAATCTGCACAGAAAATAATAGAAGATCAGATCCTCAACCCCTACAGTCCTTATTACCTTCATCCAGGAGAGAATCCTAGCCTTGTTCTTATCAGCCAAAGTCTCAATGAGACCAATTATGCCTCCTGGAGCAAGAATCTGAAACGTGATCTTGTTTCCAAAAACAAGATTAAATTCATAGATGGCAGTATCAAAGCACCAAAAAAGGATGATCCCCTGTATGATGCATGGGAAAGATCAAACATGATGGTTCTATCTTGGATTACAAAAACCTTGTCCACTCAAATAGCTGAAAGTGTGGTCTATGTGGGGAATGCTAGAGATCTTTGGGAAGAATTAAAAGAGAGATTTTCCAAGGGGGATTATTTAAAGATTTCATACCTGCTTCAAGAGATCCACTCCATTCGCCAAGGTGATAGAAATATATCCCAATTTTTCACAGATTTTAAGATTCTTTGGGAAGAATTGGAGTCTTTAAGACCCATACCACATTGTATCTGTGATGTTCAGTGCAACTGTGATCTATCCAGAAATTCTGTAAAATACAAAGAGATTGAGTATGTCATTTGCTTCCTAAAGGGACTAAATGATACCTATAACAATGTTCGCACTCAAATTCTGCTGATGGACCCTCTCCCTAGCATCAATCGTGCTTTTTCCCTCATAATTCAGCAAGAAAGACAAAATAATGGCAATCTTGGATACAACAGTGAGAGTAAAGCAGTTGTGAATACTGCTGAGAAGCAAAGTGGCTCCAGAAATGTTGATCAAGGTAATTGGAAGCCTCAAGGACGTGGTAGTGGTTGGCGAGGACAAGGAAGGGGAAGAGGAAGAAACCCCAATGCTGGAAAACAATGTTCCTACTATCATAAGATGAACCATACCATTGATGAGTGTTATTCTAAGCACGGGTGTCCACCTTGGTTCAAGCAAAGACAGGATTTTGGTAATCAAGACAAAGATAATAGTAGTCAGGCCACATGCAATCTGAATGTCAAAGAGGATTTGACAGGGAATAACACTAAGACTGACAAGCAGGACTCTACTGGATTTACTCTTGAACAAATACAAAAGCTTCTGCAGTTTATTGAACATGCAGAGAAACCAAGACATAGTGTGAACCAGGTTCAAAGAAAATATTCACATCCAATTATACCACTCAACAAGGTAGTATTTCTTGGATTTTAGACACTGGTGCCACTGACCATGTCACATACACTAAAGAACACTTTGTTGCCTTTCACAAGATTAAACCTATATGCATAAAATTGCCTAATTCTTCCACTGTTACTGCATATTTTGCTGGAACAGTACAATTTTCAGAAAATTTTATCATTTTTAATGTCCTCTACATACTAGAATTTACTTTCAATCAAATATATGTCCAAACCTTGATCAAGGATTTAAATTGTGTACTAACTTTCTCTTCTAAGATGTGTCAAATTCAAAGCAGCCCTACATTGAAGACGATTAGACATGCTAAATTCATCAATGGCCTATATTACTTGCATTCTTTTCCTGTATCAAATAAAAACTTTGTTTGTTCTAGCATAGCTTTGAATTGTAACAACAATAATGCTTACTTGTGGCACTTTAGACTAGGACATCCTGGAAACAAGGTTATTGAACAAATTTGTACCAATTTTCCTTATGTGCAATCAATAAATAATTCTATTTGTGATATATGTCATTTTGCCAAACTTCACAAGCTTCCCTTTCCCAAAAGCACTACTACTTTTGCTGTTATTTTTGATCTTATACATGTGGATATATGGGGTCCTATGTCTATTGTGTCGGTTCATGGTCATAAATATTTCTTAAGCATTGTTGATGATTTAACTAAACACATGTGGGCTTTTATGATGCATTCCAAAGGTGAAACTAGGTCCCTATTAAGAAATTTCATCACTTTTGCTAAAAATCAGTATGGTAAGAATGTCAAAATCATCAGATCTGATAATGGCCCTGAGTTTTGTTACACAAATCTGTATAACCAATATGGTATTGATCATCAACGTAGTTGTGTTGAAACCCCCTCAACAAAATGCAATTGTTGAAAGAAAACACCAACATATTTTGAATGTAGCTCGTAGCCTAATGTTTCAATCTAACCTACCTAAAGCCTATTGGACATATGCTGTTTCTCATGCTATCCATTTGATAAATAGGTTGCCTACTCCTACTCTAAAAAATAAGAGTCCTTATAAAATTTTTCATGGTGACCCCCCTACTCTCCTTGATTTAAAGGTTTTTGGTTGTCTTTGCTATGCCTCCACTTTAGAAAACAATAGAAATAAATTCGACCCTAGAGCCAGAAAAGGTGTTTTTATTGGATATAAAACAGGTGTAAAGGGATACATAGTTTTAAATATCCAGACGAGGGAGATTTTCATAAGTAGGAATGTTATTTTTTATGAACATGTCTTTCCTTATGTTAACAGTGAAAATAAAATAGAAAATCCTATTAAAGAAAGTGCAGGAAATTTTGATAATATTTTCTGTGATTATATTCATAATGATTGTAGTACCTCTATTACTCAAACAGTTTCTGATCTAAGAGTTGCAGACACTCCTATTCATAATTCTGAGAAAGAAACCTTGTAGATTCTACAGTAGGGACATAACCTGATTCTCCTCATGTCAGAAGATCTGACAGAGTTAGGCGCATTCCAGATTATCTTAAGGAATATCACCATCAGGTCAATTTTTATAATTCTGTTCACAATAATGTAGAGTTCAAAAATACTCTTAAAACCCATGATCCCATCTCTACTGTTCTCTCATATCACTCTTTATCTGAAAAACAGTTAAATTTTACTCTTGCTATTTCTTCTACTAATGAACCAAAGTCTTATAATGAAGCTTGCACTCAACCAGAATGGATCAAGGCTATGGAAAAGGAAATTCGGGCCCTACAACTCAATAAAACTTGGGATTTAGCCCCATTACCCAAAGGGAAAACTACTATAGGTTGTAGATGAGTATACAAGGTTAAGCATAAGGCAGATGGCACCATTGAAAGACACAAGGCTCGACTTGTGGCAAAAGGGTACACTCAACTCGAGGGGATAGATTTCTTAGACACTTTTTCCCATGTTGCAAAGCTGACCACAGTTAGACTTCTCCTTGCTATTGCTGCCACCAAAAACTGGCATCTACATCAACTGAATGTAGATAATGCTTTTCTTCATGGGGACTTAAAGGAAGAAGTGTACATGACCCCTCCACCAGGCCTTGACACTCAAGGACAAGTGTGCAAGCTATGGAAATCCCTTTATGGACTCAAACAGGCCAGTAGGCAGTGGTTTGAAAAACTCTCTTCCTTTTTAATTTCTATTGGTTTTGTTCAATCTCAATCTGACCACTCTCTCTTTATTAGAAATAATTCTAGCTGTTTTTTTGCCTTCCTAGTGTATGTAGATGATGTTATTTTAACAGGAAATTCCCTAAAGGATATCGAGGATGTCAAGGCTCTCTTAAACAGTGCTTTCAAGATCAAAGATCTAGGAAATCTCAAATATTTTCTTGGTTTTGAAGTGGCTAGGTGCAAAAAAGGCATACACATATGCCAGCGCAAGTATGCCTTGGATATACTAAGCTAAACTGGCATGATTGGCTGTAAGCCTTGCTCAACACCTTACCTTAAAGACAACAAAGATCTATATGATGCTGCTGAAACTCTACCAGATCCTACTGTCTCTAGAGAGCTTATTGGGAAGATTCTCTACCTCACTAACACTAGACCAGATCTCTATTTTTCTATACACTTACTTAGCCAATTTATGCAGGCACCCACTGTCAAGCATTATACTACTGTTCAACATGTTCTCAGATACATAAAAGCCAACCCCTCACAAGGATTGTTCTTCCCTACTGACAATCATATCCAACTGAAAGCTTTCAGCGATTCTGACTGGGGTACTTGTCCGGACACCAGAAAATCCACCACTAGATTCTGCATCTTCCTAGGTTCCTCTCTTGTTTCCTGGAAATCCAAGAAACAAAGAACTGTTTCTAGGTCTTCTACTGAGGCAGAGTATCGAGCCCTTGCTACTACAACGTGTGAGGTTCAATGGCTTAGCTACCTCCTTCGTGATCTCCAAATTAAACCTACGCAAACTGTTGTTATGTATTGTGATAATAAATCTGCATGCCACATCGCCCACAACCAAAGCTTCCATGAACGTACTAAGCATCTCGATATCGACTGTCACGTTGTTCATGAGAAGGTGCAATCCAACCTCTTCCATCTTCTTCCTATCAGCTCTTAAGAACAGCTTGCTGATGGCTTCACCAAGATCCTCCATTGTCGTCATTTTCGCACTATCACCTCCGAGCTTGGCCTGCTGAACATCCACAGTCCAGCTTGAGGGGGGATGTTAGCTTTGTAGGTGGTTAGGGTTTGTTACTTTGGTAACTGCTTAGGGTTACCTATGTAAAGCCATCACAGAACCTATTTAAGATAGGTTTGTGATCTCCCGTTTGTAAGGGTTTTTCCCAAAACAAAATACAAATTAATCAAGCTTGGTTCATGATTTTTCATGCCTGTTTTTCTGCTTCTTTCCTTGTGCGCTTTCCTCTCTTCTCACAGAGCAACCAGTTGCTCTCCTCTGTTCACCATCCTTGAGCTGCTGCCATGGGAGAAATCAGAGGATTAGGGTTTCACGCACCCCTCTGCCAAAACCATTATTACCCAATAAAAAAAACCTAATAATTATAATTGAGAATTCTAAATTATATTTATGATATATACTTGAAATCATAAAATCATATCATAAAATAATGGAGATTGGTAAGATGTTAAACACATACCCTAATTGGCTTGTCCAACGGTGAAAATGAATTCTTGAGATTGGTATGATATGTTAGAACAAACTATAAATGAAATGTGTCAAAAAGATGAAGAAATTGACTCAAAACTCAGTTATATCTAATGTGTTAGATAAAGAATACAAGTTTTCATTGGATAAAAAAAACTTAGCCCAATCTACAACTAATAAAAATTCAAAGATATTTTAAGAAGTTATAGAAGTTATTGCATTGCCACTCCTACTGCACTACAATGACCTTTCCTCCCTTTTTCATAACAGAATTGATACTTCTAGTTTCCATATGTCATCCCCAATGCTTTTAACCAAATACTACTCCCAACTCCACAAGTAGTACGAATCTAATTCACCAAAGTTCCAGAACCATCAAAATTTCCCGCAGCCACGTAAAAACCCATGTCCCTGTGATGGCAGTGCATGCCTTTCTGGGTAAATTCCCAGCATTTCTGCACCTGCAACTACCCTTTTTTATTTTCTTGATACTTTCCTCTTCTTATCTTTGTTGTTTCGTACGTGAGCATGATAATTGCGACTCGAATATTCAAACTTAATTATACTCAGCGCAATCCCAATACCAATTTGCAATAATTATACTCGAATCATTAAATTCTCAAATGTTCAACCATAAAAGGGTGTTCATAGAAATTTTATCGAATTTGACCTCCAACCACGTGTAATTCGACAATGTGACATATCTAATCATTCACAATTACCTAGGACTTCCTTTTTCCCCAATTAGAATCATCCCAGAACCCCAAAACATCAAATTCGAACCAAAACTGATTCATGTCGCTTGTCGGGCATTCATCACCGCCAGGCAATTCATTAAGACCCAGAAAAACTTGGTGACAAACATGTGTCGCCTGGCGGCCAGGGTTGTGCCGCCAGGCGGTTCCCCCTTCAGGAACCTAAAAATCACTCCAAATGCATTCGAACCTATAACCATGCCAATGTCAAATCAACGCATAACCATTCAACCAATTCATGTTTTGTGATAATTCTTACTCATTTATAATATCACGCACCACAACCAACATTTTATATAAAACAATTACATAAATAAAATAACAACTAATTGACACACATAGGACTTCAACACAAATCCCCTCATACAATCAAGTACTCTTGACCATTTGAGCTAATACTTTTCCACATCATACTTGTCAAAATTAAACGCCATAAAGACTCTCACTACCCGTATTTATTAATTAATTAATTAAATTTAACGGATCATGCATAATTTACTAAAGAGACAAATGAATATTTTTTATTTCTTTCTTTTATAACCAAAGTGGTATCTTAAACTTCGAGTTATCATGACTTTAAAATAAAAATAATTATAACAGTATGTCCCAAAAATGATTAATTTGTGTGTTAAACTTATAGTTTAAACCGCAAAGAGAAAAAAAAGTCTAAGAATAAAAAGTATGATTAATTAAAATGTAAAGAAATTGAAAGTGAAATAACTATTTTTAAATTCTAAATTCTATTCAGGATTCTACTCAAACGAGATATTTTATTAACATGTTTGGAGAATAGAAAAGAAAACAAGTTCCAACAAAACGAATTTATACATATTTGGCTTGATTAATAATTCATTATTTTATCTGAGGGTATTTAGCTTTAGGTTCTACTATTATCACTTTATTTATCTCTTAACAATGATGATTTCATTGCACATCAAATACTACTAAAAAAATTATATTTGCCAACTTTGAAATTTTGTATTTTAACGATTAAAATTTGTCAAAAAGAAAATTTCTAACAATTAAAATAGTGGTCAAAATTACATATGTCAAAAATTGTTTGTGACAATAAAAAATTAAATGTTGGTATTGCATCTAGAAAAGAAAACCAACGTACTACAATTAAAATCGGCCACAAAATTACTTTCATCATGTAATATTTATCATATTATAGGATTTAAAATCATCATAAAATTATTTCATATTCTATTATCATTTAAAACTTATTGAAACGTTTCAACCATAAACAAATGTTTAATATATACAAAATTTTCTAACTTTTAAAATTAAAAAAAAATCTTTTATTATTATTAGTTCATCTTACAATCAGTATTTTGTTATTTATTTTATTTAAAATTATTTTATGAGATAATAATAGTAGTATTAAAAATTTTACCATTTTCAAAAAATTAAAATTCTAATTGTATCACATCATAAATACTTATTTTAAAGTAATCATTTGCATGCATCAAGTGTAATTAACCTATAAATTATTAGTCTGACTTTTGGAATTGTTGTTATCATGTTATTATTTTGCGTGCTAAAACATAGTTTAGTGGGGAACGCATGGATAATTATGTTTTAGATGTGTATAGAATTTATGTATATTTTAGGAAAGCGAAAAATTGGTGTGTTAGGAAATTGAATCCCAAGATAAAGTTGTAGTGTATATAACCTTTTTTTTTTCTCAACTCAAATATTGTGTTACAGTTTCAAACTAATTTCATCTCTGACTAAATTTAATCATTATTTACATTAGTGACAATTGATATTTAAATACTATAAGTGACCATAAAATTATATTTAATTATTGTCAAATTTAAAGTTATTATCCATTCATCAATTCCTATGTTGGTGAAACTTACTTCTTTTATTCCTCTTTATCATACTAATTATATGAATTTGAATTTTTTTCGTAGGTAAAAACCATATTCATATCACATCTCTTAGTCAAATAATAATTTGTCATGGATATGCATTGATCTTTTGACTTGTTAATGATTTAAATAATTTAACATTAAAATTACATTTTCTTGTGCCATTGAGGATTAGAAAATGATTAACATTCTCTGATCCTCAATGACACAAGGAATCTGCGCAGCTCATGTTTCAGCCCTCCCTTGAATTTTTTGCACCTCCACTCCTTTGTGACAGCCGACGAGTAGAATCTCGTCAGATACTCAAACCTAGTTGTTTATGCCTACACAATCATGTTCCCCTGTTGGAAAGTAAGGAACTTAGCTTCCCTCTCGTGTTTTGCACTGTTCGAGAAGTATTTTTCCAGGAACCTCGTCTTGAAATTAGCCCAAGTCACCTCCTATGCCCAAGTCTGCATCAGTTGTTGCATCTCCACCCACCAGTACTTAGCATCAGCCACTAGAAAGAATGTGACAAACGAGAGCTTCTACGCATATGTGCAGTCAATCACCCGACATATATTCTCACACTCCCTAAGCCAAGCATCTGCCTCATCAGGAATGGATTTACCCGCAAACTTGGTTGGCCTATGCCTCATGAAATCCTTCATAGTCACTGGCCGTGTAGGTGGAATCATGGCTCAAGGTTGTGCTACCACCGGCTGCATGGCATCAACCATCCGGTGGATTACGTTAGCAATCTCGTCTGCTCCAGCGTTATTCCTATGTCTCCTGTTAGCCATAGCCTGAGCATGTCACATTTTTCAACTGTTCAAATTACACAACTTATGTTATAACTAAGCAATCAAATCTTAACAAACAATTCAACAAAATAGAGTCTCGCAAGCGAAACACAATAAGCTCACTCCCATAGACCCTAAAAATCTTTGAAACCAAAGCTTTGATATCAAATGTAACATCTCGATCGAATATTATGAATTTAAATAAATAAAATAGATAAATATGAATAAAACATCATTGATTATAACTCCATTTCCCAAAAACACGGGAAAATTTAAACATTTATTTTATTATAAAATAACTCAAATCCATACTTTATAAAATTCAAATCCAATATTCAAGTCTGATAATATAAAGGTTTACAAAATTATTCAAAACCATAAATAATAAAAAATTTGATAAAGCTTTTTCCCATGTTATCCCCGCTCTGACTTTATACCTCACCAGAACCATCCGTGATATCATTTGCTCATGTGTAATGCATATACGACCATCGCCAAACACAAGCAAATAGGGTGAACTAACAATTAAACATATATACATAAAGTTCAAATATATCCACCCACACATCAAAGGAACTCTTATCCTTTAATTTTGTACAACATGGCCACCATCATGTTATCCATGCTCTACAAATTTGGATGAATACCTCAAGATACACTTGTTGTCACACCTACAAGCCACAACTTGTAGAACACGTGCATGAAACCTGCTACGGACCACACTCCGTAACGTTAGGTGGAGTTCCCAATACGAACATAGTTTGTATTGTCCAAAGACTACCAAACTCATCGGCTAACTACTAAGGAGGGCAATCTTCTGAGCCCATTCGTACGACCCATAACTCGCACACTCACACCGGCAACAATCGCCAATCTGAGCCACAACTCAAGGATTCCTCATGTTCATCAGCCATCCCGAGCCACAACACAAGAGATGACATTTTGGAACCACAACTCAAGGAATGTCATGTGTTTAACCCCTATCCCGAACCACAACTCAAAGGATATGTTCTGAGTGATAACTCAAGGAACACTCCAGCAAGTCGATCTTTAAGGTATCACCAAAGCCCTATAGACCACGCACATCCTAAGCAAACAACAGTCCTGCCCCTACATTATCGCCTAGCGTTGCTCTAAAGTCGCTAGCCGAAATTCAGCTCCAGACCGCCTAATGGACACCACAAACCGACAGGCGCTACCAGAAGCCTCTGATCCTACAGCTACCGCCTGGCGATTTAGTCTCTACCGCTAGGCGCTACACCAGTAACCTCAATTTACATGTTTTTAAGCGTAGTATAGCATATGTTTCTCATCCCACACCATAATAACCCACTACATTACCAAGCTTGTCACGTCCCATTAAACAATCATGAAGCCTACACTTTTGATACATTATCAACATGTCCATTCTCATACTCATACCTCTCTATATCATCCTTAGTTTTAACTAAGAACAAGCCACACTTCACCACTACGTTTTCCAGTCAACTCAAACCTAAGTTTAACCACATCATAGTACCCAAAACTCCATTGTAAACATCAATTAATCCATTGTCGCATGTCAATTACCCCATTGGCACCATCACCAATTCAAACGCCTATAAATACAATCTCTTTAACTACCATTTACTCTAATCAATAGAAAGTCCAAATTCATGATTTTTCCCTAACCTCAATACTGCAACAACTATGACTAATATTATCTACTCCTAACACCACTAAAAATTCTCATATTACATGGGAATTTTCTTGCAAATTTGTTAAAAAAATTTGCAAGAAAAGACTTTTTCCTGCTATTTTTTTTAAGAATTTTAATTGGTAGGTAATTCCTTCGTGGGTAATTATTTCCTACAAAATTATAAAATTCGCAAGTATTTTCTACAAAATTTGTTGCGAAAAGTGTTTTATACAAAATATTTTACAAAAAAATTGGCAACAATTTCCTGCAAATATTTTTTATAAAACATTTAGGAAAAATTATGTTTTTGGTCCCTCAAGTTTGACCCAAATTTGGAAATAGTCCATGGTCGAAACTTGGTCACTGTTTGATCCCTGTACTTTTAAAATCATTGTTTTTAGTCCCTATTTTTGGACGGCGTTAAAAATAACAAATGGCGTGCCACATGTTATTTAAGTTTTTATATAAAAAATAAAACTAGTGTCGGCCTACACATTAAAACAAAAACTAGAAAAAATATGCTTTTGATCCCTAAAGTTTGAACTTAATTTGAAAATGGTCCCTAATTGAAACTTGGTCACTATTTGGTCCTTGCACATTAAATAATAATTATATAATAATAATAATACTATACTAATAACAATAATAATATTATCTAATAATAATATATAATTATTAATAATATTAAAATAATAATAATAATAATACTATTATTAATAATAATAACATTATATAATAAAAATAATATATAATTGTTAATAATAATATTATCATACATTAATAATAATTAATAATATTAATATATCAATAATAATATTAGTAATACTATTTATAATTATATTATTAATAATATTAATATTATTATTATTATTATATAATCTTATTAATTTTACTAATATTAAAAACTATTAATAATAAATAATAATAATATTATTATTACTAATATATTAATGTTATTAATTATTATTTATATTATTACTCATATATTGTTATCTATAACTATATATAAAGAGGATTTCCTCTTTGGTGTCCACATTTTATAATTCCAACTTTACCCTTTACGATGTAATTATTTGTTAAATTTTTTAAAATTAATGTTACTTTTACAAATTTTTAAAAAACTATTTATTTATCTCCTTCTTCTTCTTTTTTTCTCTTATTCATCAACAATTATTTTCTCATATTTTCTCCATACATTTATTTTTGATAAATATAACATTACAATATCATTAACTACTAATACAATATCATGCATATTCAAAAAATGTGTAAATTGAACCAAGGGACTAAATAGTGACCAAGTTTCAACCATGGACTATTTCTAACTTAAGTTCAATCTTCAGGGATCAAAACATATTTTGTCCAGATTTTGTGAAAAACGTCGGCTAGGCCGATGCTAGTTTTATTTTTTATATAAAAAATTAAATAACATCTGGCACACTGTTTGTTATTTTTAACGTCATCCAAAAATAGAGACTAAAAACAATGATTTTGAAAGTATAGGGATCAAACAGTGACTAAGTTTCGACTAAGGATCATTTCCAAATTTGGGTCAAACTTGAAGGACCAAAAACTTTAAGTATTTCCTACAAAAAAAATTAAAACAAAATTGACAGGAAATATGAGTTTTTTTAGTAGTGTAACATCAATAACCTGAGGTAATTTCTCATTACATATTTTCACCTTCCAATTTAATTACTCCAAGTAGTCAATCCCATGTATGATTAAAGATGCACAAGTTACCAATGATTCTATCTTCACCAATTCTTCCCAGACTTTATTCCATTTGAACCCTTCGTTGAACCCCTAAACTTGAGCCTTCTCGAATCAGCCAACAGAAGTGTTGTCACTAGTTATCGCCTGGCGGCAAGCTGTGAGCCACCAAGCGGTGCATCATTTTCTGGAAATTCCAGAACTGATTCTGTAGTTGTGCAAGTTCCCATCTCCAACCAATCGTATTATCCTATCAATTTTCCTCACAATCCTTAATTAACATGTTCCCTTACTCAGATAGATAACCACCAATTAATAATACATAGGAATTTCCACCAGTTGTAGTACAAATAAGGTTACTCCACATCAAAACCCCCCAAATTGCTAAACCCTAAAAGGCATTCATAAAATTTCTCCAATTAACTTCAAATGACAGCGTAATTCAACCAAATTCCTAATATCCAACAATTAATCCATAGATAATCCCTATTTTTCTCGATTAGAATCACTCCAGAATCCCAAAAAACACCAAAATCGAACCAATATAGTTCCCGTCGCCTGGTGGTTGTCTATCACTGCCAGGTGGATCATCCGGAAACCTAAAAATCTAGGTTGCCACACATGCCTCACCTGGTGGCCAGTTCGTGCCGCCAGGCGATTCCTCTCAGCAACCTAGATTTTGCACAGAAAGGATTGAGTCGCCTGCGACTTTGAAGGCCTACTAGGCAATTTCTGGAAAATTTCCAGAAACATGAAAATTACACAAAATTAACAGAGTATATGCATCTTTTCACTAAGTTTCCAAGTTTCCTTCAAGGTTCTAACCCTAAAGATCCCCAAGTCAGCCCTTGTGCAAATGGGGTTCACATCATTTGGTGAGAATGATTCTATATACATTTCTTCCGTGCGAGTCCATACATCCATGGAGCTTCTATCTTACATTTTCATGGAGATGCTTGGAGGAAGGCCATTAGTGGTTTTTCACTTATTGTGGCATTTACTACCTGCAGAGCCATTCCTAATGGGTTTAACCCTACCAAACATAAGGTTAGTCCCTTTAACAATCATAAGAACCCTAGGGTTGTCCTTAATGACACGACCTCCTGCCCCTCTCATCACATAACTTGTTCTACTCTACAAGAGTCTTGAATGATTATTAGAGTATCAAGATAAACCTCTAGTACTGACTCCTCACACCAATTCACACACTACACAACCAATGGAACTTCCCTATGGATTTCCATCCAATACATCAAGCCAAGATAAATTTTCAATCATGAATCCATCCAATATTTCCATCAATTTATTCAATATAACTCGTCTCATCTCACCAAAAAATACCATAACATTGTTCCTCGACCATTTTCCATTTACAAAACAAGCAACATGCCTTCTTGACATTTCACATAGCTCCTTTCAGATAAAATGTACTAATGTATATATATTCTACCATTTCTACATCACCCAAATGGTTCATATGCTCTCAATGAATCCCAAATGAATATGCACATTCTCACAAAAGTATTTAAAGATACAAAATGGTAACTTAACATTATCAGTACAAATTATTTGGGATTTTAGAAATAAAACTGCAACTTGTTCAAAATTTCAAAAATTATGTTCTTACATTCAAAATAAATATAATTTGAATTGAGAACGCATTGCAAAAGGAATCAAATTAATTAGATAATAGTAGAAAAAGTCATGCAATGAACAACCAACAAATGTCAAAGTTGTCAATAACCTAATCTACAAGAACCTTACGAGAACAATTGCTTTAACTATAGACCTCAAATTCAAGATCTGACCGATCAAAGTGAAGCACTATGTGTCTAGGACGAGTTGAAATTTCTGCTCGTCCGACGGTTAACGAACAAGAATCCCAATTTTCCTAAAACTACTCAAGACTGGAAAAAAGAGTAATGTCTAGCGGCCCAGAAGTGGCGCCCAACTCCAACAAGTCAATGAGTTCACTGTTTAGGTTGCACCCAACAGTATCAATGCCACCTAGCGCTATACCAGAACAGAAGCATCCCTCTTTTAGCTTAATTTGGGCAATTTGACACTTCTTAAGTTACTTTCCACTTGGTAAATGTTTCAATACTTCAAATCTTCAAAGTTTTCACTCGATCTGTGTCATACTACTTAATTTAGGACTCCCACTAAGGCATTTGAGAAAAATAACATACCACAATTTCAATGCATACAACCACTTCAATGAAATTTCATAACATTAAGCAGGTTCAACAATTTAAACATAGTGTAGGAAAAAGTAAGCTATAATTCGCATTTCAAAAATCAGAGTATCCAAATTACATTCAATATAATCAATAATTAGGACAAACACAACAAATAAAAACAAAATTAGCTTACCTCATCTTAAGAACAACCTCAAAACATATCGACACCCACAAGCCTTTCAACTCACAAAAGGTCAAAATCAACCTAAAGACAACGTAAAAACAAGAAGATCAAACCAAAGATCGAAATCAGAACCTAATAAGGATTGTTTGCAAAGTCAAAACCAGATTAGGCATCGAAGAAAAACAAAATTTTTGACTTACCAGAATGAAGATTTTGTTCAATTAAACTTGAAGAAGGCTTCATGGCAATCGAAACATTGTCCTTTAATTACGAAGATGATGAAAATTCAAGCGAGAAAGATGATGGAACATTTTGAGGTTAAAAAAGAATATGCATTTGAGAGGAAACCAAAAAGACGTTCTCTATTTTCTTTTTGTTAACGGGCTTATTTTGGGTTTTTATAAAAAAAAAAAGATTTAAAAAGGGTTTTACAATGTTAATTGTTTAATTATACTATATGATATTAAAATTCAATTATAGAACTGTAATTAATAATATATTTATATATTATAAGTTAATTATATAGTATTAATATCTTTTATTCAACTTTAAAAAGATTATATTTAAACTAAAAGTTTTGAAAAATATTTATTTTACACCAATATATTTTAAAATTGTTTTCAGTATACATTGTTCTTAATTTATAATTCACAAAAGTACATGATAATGTATATTTACATCATCATATTTAATATCATCCATAGTATGTAAAGATATTTGTTAAAAATTTTATTTTTTTAATAATTATTGTGAATTATACATATATTTATAGTATTTATATTAATTATTTTAGGTCAATAATAATGATTATTTTTAGTGTATCTTTAACCTATTCGTGATAAAATTGATATAGACTTAAATAAATAAAAATTAAATTTGACTCGATGGTAACCTTAGTTTAATAAAAATTAAATTTGACTCGATGGTAACCCTAGTTTAAAATTAGGATGATCACATACTCTAATATGTCAAATAAGGAGCGATACTTAGTTGGGACATCGGAAGGAGAGACACGCCCTCTGAAGATGAAATATCACGCCATCTCTGAAGATGAAATATTTGAGTTAGAAAAATTAACCCTTTATAATTAAAAGAATTTTCAAATGGAGATGAAACTTCCCCCATTCTTGTCTGGACATATTTCCCTGGTCTACATTTGTCTTACTCTTTAAATAAAATTTTTTGTAAATTAAAATAATTATTCTATTAATTTTACCTTTTAAGTAACTATTTCTTAAATTTAACCATTTTTTAATTATTAAATTATCTTCAAAATCAATAAAAATATTTATATTTAAATAATAATAATAATAATAATATTTTTTAAATTTAGCCATTTTTATTTGACTATTTTTTTTTAAATTTAACCATTTTTTATTTATAAAACTACCTATAAAATCAATAAAATTTATTTATAATAAAAATATAAAATTATTTATATTTAAATAATAATAATAATTTTATTTTTTAACGCATAATATATGTGATTTCACTAATTTCAATAATTGAGATATTAATTTATAAGATATAAGAAATTTTTATTGTATGATGAATATATTCCTTATTTATTAGCGTTTGAATTTTTTTTTTTAATTTTAAAATATAATTGAAGGTAAAATAATAATATGAAATGTGTATATTAGTATTAGGCGTCCCATTTTTGAAAGATTTATTTATTTAGTATATTCAAGATGTAAGAAAACATCAAATACTTTTTATTCTCCTACATTTCACTTAATTTATAATTAGTTCAGTATGTCTTTAACAGAAACAGCTCACATTACTTCATATTTAGAATAATAATTGTTCCTGCAGAGAACAAATAAGATAGGTTAGGCACAAGCGTCACTTTACCACGTAGTCCGCTATCTCCTTAGTTGGTCTCTTCCCAGTCGATACATGTCGGCTTGAATCCAGGGGGTTACCTACAAAAGAGTCTCCGAAGCTCAAGTTAGTCAAAGCTCTTAAAGAGTCAAAATCAGTGATTAATGAATGCGTACCTTTAAATGATGGGGTCCACGTGTATTTATAGATCATTAATGGTGTTTGACCATTTCATAGGCTGGGCCTTGACTTGGGCTCTAGTTTGGGCCACGAGTGGGCCTGGGCCCTAACCCAGGCCCGTGAGACCTTTTGAACGCGGGGGCTTCGACATTCGCTAAGTTATTGGAGTAGTCGGCCTGGGCCTTAACCTTACCAGATATGCTCGAGTAGTCGGTCTAGACTGACTACTTGCCTAGATGGCTTTTGTTGGTGATATGAGGTGCAGGATGTCCTCTTAGACATTCAGGTTAGGTTAAAACCGGTACAAGTTAGGCTAACTTGGCCTAGCCTGGGTACTTGGCGGTCTCGATATGTACACTATTTACTTGGTCGGGTTTGGCTAGGTACGCTACACTAGTCTCCCAGCCTTGTCCGATATGAGTTGTCGGTCAAGGATGATATGTGTTGATAAGCTAGCGGAACTGGTTAGGTGTGATACACCAATCCCCCAGCCTTTAAGTGTGGTGAACAGTGTTAAGGCTTAGAATTTGTAACCGTCAGAAGGTAGGTGAAAGGGTGTCAGTTGGTCAAATCGAAAAGTTTTGGCACCGTCATTTTGAAGTGTCATATCTTTTGCAATGATTGTGTCGATTGGTCTGTGGTATGGTTTTGGCAGGAAGAGGTTCGTCGTTTGGGGTTGTGGGCTATAAATATGTGTTTGCAAACAGATAAGGGGTTACTTGTTTCATTTGTGAATTCTGAATTTAAAGACCTTGTGCGCGTAAAAGTGTTCGACTAGTCCTCAATTTCGACCGACATCTTCTCGTAAAAAAAACGAAATCAGGTATGTCCAGTAGTGGTAGTGTGTCTTCGTCTAGTAGTAGTGAAAGTACTGAGTCAGATAGAAGTAAGGATGGACGACTTGGCGGAGAGGGTACGAGTTTTGGAGTTGTTACGAGCAGGATGCTGATGGAGGTAGTGAGGGAGGTTCGAGAGGATCCTCCCGAAGAGTTGGAGGAGAGTAACTGGTCGGCCAAAAGCGGTTATGGGTGGGTTGCTGCTGATGTTCGTGATCAATCATCTTAATCAGGTGGTCTCGTCTGTTGAACTCTTGGCTGAACTGCACACCCGTTATGTCCAGGGGTGTCAGTGGAGACATTGTTTCGCTGGAGAGGGTGAGTGCCGTCGACCGGGTATGCCATGGGCAGAAGGGGGCTACCGAAAAATTCTTCTACATGTATATGTGCCACTTTTCTCAGCTTCATGTGCGACTGCCCTTAGACGATTTCACTATGGGCGTGCTGCGGGCGTTGAATGTGGCACCTACCCAGCTACATCCTAATAGCTGGGCCTACTTGCAGGCCTTCTGCATTCTGTGCGAGTCCTTATATTTGGAGCCTACTCCCTATGCTTTCTTATACTTTTATGACACCAGGCCCTGGTGGCCGGCTACTTGGCTTTCTTTAATCAATCGCCCCAGCATCAGCAGACTGGATGCTTTCTCCCAGTCTTTCAAGCATTTTAAAGATGGGTACTTTAAAGTTGTCGTTAAGGAAGGTGGTAAATCTCATTTTTTGAATGCGGATGGGAGTACCAAGTTTCCCTTTAGCTGGACCAACAATCCTTCTCGATATAAAGACATGGGAGTGGAGGAGTTGTCGGCTGGTGACAAGGAGGTGGTGGGGATGTTGTTGAAATTTGTGGATAAGTTGCCCACTAAGGGCCTAGTTAGGGTTTATAATTCGGTGCATCCGATAATAGATATTGAAGGTATCTGTTTATTACTTAAGCTGTGTTAATAATGCTAAGTTGTTTTGATCCGAGTCGTGATATGTTATTGCAGGGCATATGGCGCAATCTGGCAAGAAGAACCTGGTGCTCTTTCAATCACTGAGGAAGGAAATGGCCGCTAAGGCCAAGGCGGCTGGGAAAGCTGACGTTTCCAACCTGCAGGAATCGGTTGTGGAGGTGCATGTACACGACGGGACGAAAAGGAAAGTTGAGCTTCCGCCTCGACCCGGGAAGGGCAAAGACGTGAAGAAGATAAGGGTAGCTCTTCTTGGGACGGCTAGCGGGGCGGGGTTGGCTAGTGGAGAGAAGTTGCCTGAGGCCGGGTTGATCGAGTTGCCGGAGATATCCGTTAGGAAGGATATCTCGATCGACCTTCCGGATACCGTTGTTAACTCTATTGATAACATGGAGGTGGATCAT
>Ga0214545_1003492_pt1 | contig 29927 bp, 9 predicted proteins | sample CNSS4metaG_FD_160064 | JGI IMG/M metagenome (GOLD analysis project Ga0214545, IMG submission 160064) | Root nodule microbial communities from cowpea collected in UCLA plant growth center, Los Angeles, California, USA - CNSS4 | ecosystem: Host-associated > Plants > Roots > Nodule | place: USA...
ACAGCGTTCTCCCCACAAAAGCAAAGAGGACATTCACCCAACACCCTATACGAACCACCAGTGGAGGACACACTTTGCTTCTGCGAACCCCACGAAGAGCACGAACAGCCTTCACTGCGAGACATTGCAGATTCACCAAAAATTACCTCTTCCAATCAAGAACGAAGACCAAAATGATTGAACAAAGAAGAGAAGAGGAAGAACTGCAGAGGAAGAACCCCACCACAATGATAGCGAAAACCCAATTCTACAATTAGGGCACAACACAATCTGATTTTTAAATATACCACACCACGTCACTGTACAATTATTTTTTCAGCCACAACTACTCTTTAAATTGACACGTATCCGTTCACAAATGCCACATCATCTCATTTTTAACGCCGTTTCTCACAATTTAACGGTATGGACCCAATTGATGCACTTAAACGTATTTGGGTACGCAATTGATATTTTTTTAAAAGCGGGTACCAATTTGACACTCTAGTACCAAACTGGGTACCTTGGGATTAATTAAACCTTTAAAAAACAAAGAACTTCAATATCAAGATGATAATGATGAGAACTTTAAATCAAGATGTAAATGATGAAAACTCCAAGAGCGAGAACTAAAGGATAAGAACTTCAAGGTCGAGATGGTAATAAAGTCCTTTTGCACTTCCATTACAATGACCATATTAGTAGAGGAATTTCCAACTTCTCTTATATTTATCATCATATTTCATGTTGACACCATATAGCTTTTCCTTCACAGATATAATTCGGTTCCACAATGGACTCCAATGTTCATGTATGAAACCAATTGTCTGACGAGTCGTCCTAGTATTTGATATTCTGTCTCTTCTAAAAAAAAAAAAAATTTGTCTTTTTTTTTAAGGTATAGTACTCGTGTAACCGCTCGCTTCATCCTATTACTTAATACCTTCTCGTTTTAAAATAATTTCAAAATACATTTCCTTTTTAAAAATGATAATTAAAATTTATTCTTCAAAAGTGAGTACTCATGTAATCGTTTGTGTTGTCCTAGTACTCGATACCCTTCCTTTCCCAAAAATATAAAAATATAAATATAAAATGTTCAAAAATTAAAAACATCAATACTTTCAAACTAACATTTCTCAAAGAATTACATAACTTTTGATTTCTTATTTTTAATGAGAATACCTATGAACAAGGATTTATCCTTGTCGAACCCAATAAACTAAAAAATATTTTTTGTTCATTCATCTTTATTCTTTTCGGGGAAATTTAAGCATTTTAGTATCCACATTAGTTTTGCATATTTAGTTAAAGGGTATCGCCTTTGGGTGGACACTTAAAGGTACACCTTCTCTGTGCGTATAGACTTCCGGACTCAAAATCCGGTATTACAGACCTTATGTTTTATTTTTATGGTTTTCTATAATTTTCAGATGAAATTATAGTAGTGAATCCTAAAATTTTATTTTATCTTAAATCCATTATTTATTTTATTTTATTTTTTGTTCGCCATCTCGTCGCAATTGTGTTGTAATAGTAGATTAATTATTTATTCAATATGCTAATTATACAACCATTGTCAAGAAATACATGATAATTATCGTCATGAATCTCTTGATAAGTTGAATAGAATATTTTTTTTTTTGTTTATTAGCACTTGAATAGAATAATAAAAGTGAAAATTCTACATCTCAAATTATTGTGCTTTTACAAACGAGGAAGCAAAAATAAACTTAAGATATCCAAAGGCATTAAACAGACACAAAAGGAATAAAAACTGACTCCAAAAAAAGGTTTTCCTATACATATTTATCTCAAACCTTGCCAACTGCACTATAAGGACTTTATTATTCTCAGCATCTCATCAATGCATTGGCTGTGTGCATGTCTCAAACTGGTACTCATGAATAAGCTTGCAATGACAGCCAAAAATCCAATAGCATAGCCAATTGCTATGACAAAGTAAAACCAGATTTCCTCCAGTTTATCCTCATTGTCATCTTCATCTTCATGGTCATGTTGGGAATCATCAACAAAACACTCATTTGGCAATGGAGCTCCACAGAGAAAAGGGTTGCCAGCATAAATAAAATCATCATCTAGGGTTGACAATTGAGTTCCTTTGGGAATCGGTCCCGAGAGGTTGTTGTAGGACATATTTAAGTGGCTCAGCGAAGTTAAACGAGATATGCTATCTGAAATTGTTCCTGAAAGCTGGTCATGAGAAAGGTCAAGAGATTCTAGAGATTTCATGTCCCCTATTCTTTTGGGGATTTGTCCTGAAAGATGATTGTGTGATAGATTTAGGCCATGTAACGCAGAAAGCAATGTTATTCCTTCAGGAATTGATCCACTCAAATTGTTGTTTGACAAGTCCATGTTGAACAACAGTTTTACAATTTTGGTATACTGAAGTTCTCTTCCTTTCACAACCTGTCTCACCTCTTGTTCATACCATTCATTATTTTCAACCTTCAACTTCTCTGTCAAGTTCTTACTCGATTGGGTGACAGAATTCTTTCCTAAAATCATTCCTGTGAGATTTCCAACACAGTGAGGGATCGAGCCCGTCAAGTTGTTGTTCGAGAGGTCCATGATTTGTAGTGCAGAAAGTTGGCATAGTTCTGAAGGAATTGTTCCACTAAACTTGTTTTGTCTTAGTATAAGAATCTGCAAGGAGGAGAAAGTGTTTCCAATCCATGAAGGCAAGATCCCAGACATAAGATTCTCTCCTATATCTAATATTAAAAGATTCTTCAAATTTCTCAAAGATGACGGAAAACTCCCATGAAGAGTGTTATTGTTCAAGTGAAACCATTTCAACCCGAGTAGGTTACCAAAAGAGCTTGGAATAACACCTGATAATATGTTGGATGCCAAATTCATAGCAGTGAATTGTTTTTGACTAGCAGTCCAACAGTTAGGAATTTGACCTGATAGCATGTTTTCTGAAAGCTCAAGGTGGTACAAATCTAGTTTGCAGAGTGAGTTAGGAATGGAACCACTTATAAGGTTGTTTCCAAGAAGCAAGTGAGTAAGATTTGGCAACCTATGATCAATATCTTGGGGAAGTGACCCAGTTATATGGTTATTGGTGAGGTTCAAGTAAACAAGGCTCTTAGGCAATCTTATGTCAGCAATCACACCCTCTAGATAATTTTGGTTGACGTCTAAGTTTCGTAGGTTTTGAAGTTGACCAAGACTATATGGAATGTTTCCACTTAACCTATTGCTTTGAATATAAAGTGTTACCAACTTTTTGAGTTGACCAATATCACGAGGAATCGAACCAATGATGTTGTTTTCAGAAAGATCAAGATATTGTAGGTTCACAAACAGACTCAACCATTCTGGGAAACGATCAAGTTCATTGTTCTTCATATACAATCGCTCTAAGTCATAGCTGATGCATCCGGATGGTATACTGTCTCCAAGTGCATCTCCTTGAATCTTGTTGCCTGACATGTACAATTCCTTCAGGTCACAACAGTTTCCAAGAATAGATGCTAGAGATCCCTGAATATGACTTAGATTATTTCGTTGAAGATTCAGGACTTTAAGACCCTTCAACCTGGCTAACCACGATGGAACAGAATCAAAATTGTTATCTGAAAGATGAAGCTCGGTCAAAGAGCTCATATCTTGCAAAGGAGGAAATGAGCCATTGAAAGCATTATTTTTAAGCAATAGCGTGCTAAGTTTGGTACAGCTACTCAACCATAATGGAGTGGAGGTTAAGTAGTTGTCAGAAAGGTCCATGTATGTAACAGAAGTCAGGTTCTGAAAAACATCCAGCATATGATCTTCAAGTTCATTTTCAGCAAGATTTAAGACCTGTGCTCTGGAAAAATTTGTGGCTCTAATAACGAGTTGATGAGGGAACAACTCATTCAGTCTGCACTTCGCCAACTCTATTTCGGACAAAGAAGGAAGCATGCTGAGCACCTGCAACAAATTTTGTGCCTTACCAAGATTCACCTGACTCAGGTAAAGATACTGGAGTGACGAAAGTTTGGAAATCCAGTGAGAGTCATCGACATAGAGAAGAAAATTGAGACTAAGATCAAGATAGTTCAATTTTGTGAGGTTCCCAAGAACATGTGGGATCCTCCCAGAAAATAGAGAGTCAGCGAGAGAAAGGGTTTGGAGATGCTCCAAAGATTGAATGAAGATTGGGATGGAAGTATTAGAAAATCTGTTTCCACTCAAGTCTAAAAGGGTTAGATATTTAAGCTGAAATATTGAAGGATGAACATGTTGAGCTTCAAGCACGTTTTCATAAAAGGGACAATTTTGTGGAGGATATCTTTGGTACAACGGTGGAGAACAAGGGTTCCTAAGATCAAGCTCCACAACATGTCCTGAAATATTGCTGCAACCTACACCTTTCCATTGGCAACAATCACTTCCTTTCCAAGAGGAAAGCCTTGATGATGGATCTCTGAAGCTTTCTTTGATAATGAGAAGTGCTTGTCTCTCTTCTTCAATGCAGCCAAATGATGAATGGCCTGCAAATGCAATTACGAGGAAAGCAATAGTAAAATCAAAGCTTTGCATGTCTGAAGAAGAGAGATTGTTTGTTGTGTTTGTGACTAAGAGCATGTGATTCTATAGTGTTTCTGAGCTAAGAGGTTTGATGAAGGGAGAATATATAGAATTCGTTGGTTTTTCAACAGTTTTTGCTGATGGAGAAATGTTCATGTCATTTATTACGTTATTTTTCAATTTGTTCTTTCTCTAACAAAAAAATAAGTGCACAACAATAATTTTTCTTGTCCAGATTGTGTGCATCTTTCAAAGACGTGTCTGTCCACTCGGTGTTTGTCAAAGAAAAATTATCCATGTCCAAATCTTTCTTATCACAATAGAAAAGTTGATGCCAATAGAGAACACATAAATAAAGCGGAACTAAATCTCTAACACATAAATATAGCAGGTACTGAAAAACAGAACACATAAAGCGGAACTAAAAACAACAGAAAACTAGATCTCTAACCCTTCTTCTTCTTAAGTCAAAGTCGTGTTTACATTAATAACACCAATTAACTTGTTTACATTTCTAAACCTTTCAACTTTTCAAGGTCTTTTGAGGATATTAGCTAATTGTACTTCAAATCTGCAATACTGTATTTTTAACTTTCATTGTTGGAGAAAGATAAACTCTCTTTTTCTTAGTAGAATATATTATTCAAATGATTCGAAACAAAATAAGTTCTTCAAATAAAATAAAAATTAAGAATAAAAGAATAAATGAGATAACTTCTTTTATATTATCTGATAAATAATATTATCTGATAAATAAAGTGTTTATGTTATTAAATATTTAAATTCATTTTCATGTGAAAAAATAAATAATAAATCAAAATATTAAAAATAATACAAATATTTAAATATGAGAAATAAAATATATAAAGGTTCTGTTAACATAGAAAGTAAAATATATTGAAATTGTGAATTGATTTCATGTTAAGCCTAATATTAGAAAGAAAAAAAAGTTATAAAGCTAAATATTAAGAATATTAAATCTATACATACATAGGAATGATTAGTTCTAATCGAATCATTTACAAAATTGTTGATTTAAATTTTTTTTTTATAATTTTGAAAACGTTTATACGTTTTTAGATATTTTTAATTATTTAGAAGTGGATATCACGTGACATGAGCGACTAAACAAATACTAAATATAAATAAAAAAAATTATTTTTTATTTTTAATTATTTATATATTTTTTATATTTTTTAGAAAAAAAAAATTTGAAAATGGATGTTACACGACTCGAGCGACCAGACAGATACTAAAAGAAATTAAAAAGTTATATATTTTTATGATTTTTAGTATAAGATATTTATGAACCGTAAAAAATAATATCCTAAAACAAAAGACAATGAGATATAAAAAACAAAAACGCGTACAATATTAAAACAAAATATAATAAAAATTGAGAATAGAAAAAACAATGGGACTAACTCTCTCTACATTACAATAACATTTTCTCCCTTTACTGTCTACTGTTTCTGTTTTTTTTTACCTCTTTGTAGAGTTTTTTTTTTTTCAAAAAAAAAGAAGGAAATGTGTATGTGTACATAGGAAAGAATAGGAGAAGTGTATAATTTTTTTTATCTCCTCTCATATGATAGACTACACACGTTGAAATACCAATGTAATTATGACCTTATTGATAATGAAAACTATAAAAAAGAAATTGGTCATGATAACAACACATCACTATAATCAAATAAAACATAACAGTGTCAAAGATATTGATTTTAATTTTTATAATTAAAATTATACTCTTCTCTATAAACAGAGATTTAAAAATATCTTTTGGTGACATGTCATGTGAGGAGTGTAAATAACAATGAGTAGATGTGAAGATATGTATAAAATTTTTGGACTCTTGAGAAGAGAAGGGTGTGATAATTAAAAAAAATGGGCTCTTCCTTCATTTTATTTTCCTTTTATTTATGTTAAAATTAAAGTTTGTAAATCTAAAGAAAATTATTTCATTTTTTTTACCATTAACTAAATTTTTTTTATATTCTTTATTTTTTGACAAAAAATAAATTTATTCAGATGAAATTAGGTGTTGACAGTTGTCCATCTTTACTTATATTTTACTAAATAATATGAAAATGTAACATTTTTATATTATTGAAGTAAAGGATAAGTAAAGATAAAAACATTGATTTCGTCTGAGTTTCAAAAGGAGATATAGAAAAAGTAAGAGAAAAGAGATTTAAAGACAGACTTGACCGTTACATGTAGAGGATCCCAATCCAAAAGAGAAAATTTGGATTCGACCATTCACAAGTACGAAGTCCTTACCCGAAAAGAGAACTAGATTCGACCATTGTCTAGTAGAGGACCAATATATTTTCAAAAAGAATCTGAATTCAACTAGTTCCTAACATATGGTCGATATCTCTAAGAAGAATCTGAATTCGATCATTACCTAGCAAAAGACCGATATCCCTAAAAAGAACATGAATTCGACCATTGCCTAACAAATCATCAATATCCGAGAAATTATATATTCTTTGAAATTTTGATTTAGTTTTCTTGAAAAACGGATTGCACCAATACGGAGGAGTTCATATGTACATTAAAAGCTCTGACTCTAAACACTCAATCAATTTTCCCCTTTTTTAAGATATGAAGTGCAGGATGGATGAACCATCTTAACCAACCAAATAAATTTATGAGAACGAGTTTAAATAAATTGTTACACTGCACCACCTTGACCAACTTATCAAACCTCACTCATTTAAGTATATATATATATATATATATATATATATATATATATATATATATATATATATAAATAAAAGTAATGGAATCTACACTAAAAAAAGATTTTAAAAATTAAAAATAAACAAAGTTATATTAAACTATATATTAATTTTTTATTTTATAAACTAAAATAAAATAAAATAATAAATTTATAGGTTCTTACATATTGAAATGGAAATATCAATGGGAGATTGAATGTATAGGCTTTTTCAGCTAAATGTTGAATTTATTTATCCAAACGTCTTTTGTTCAAATATTAACTTTTTAAAATATAGTATTAGACATTTTGTTAAGATTATTCCATCTCGACTTTTAGTTTAAATATCTCTTAATTAGAGATGTCAAAAAAATTCATACAGGTATTCGCGGATAATACCTGTAATAAGTAGGAAATGAATATTGTGAATAGATACTCGCAGGTAACAGGTACATGTATTTTTTATACACGTATGTTAATGGGACGGTTACGAGTATCATAGTATCCGTTTCCGTGATACCATATTCGTTATACTCTAATTTAAATTAAAAAAAAAACATGATTAAAACATTAACACATTGATTTTGAATGGGTTATTTTTTATTAATTGGTTTAAAAAAAATCATTTCTTTGTAAACTCCTATTCAACAATATTTAAATGAGTTATTTGCACTTTTTTTGAAATTTATGAATGTTATGCATTGTACTTTTATTTAAATTTATGGTTAAAATATGTTGTTAAAATTTTCTTTTATAGATACTCGCGGGTACCCATGGATATTAAAAAATATGCAAGTACCTGCATAACGGATACCCGCACGGTATGAGTATGGGTACGGGGCATATATTTATCCAGCAGGTAGGATACGAAGGAGCTACCACATGTACACTACCCGTCTCGTTGACATCCCTAGACTTAACATTTACCCAAACCAACATGGGTCGACCTTCAATTTGAGTCGGTCAATCTCGACCTTCGATCTAGGCCGATTTGTCTCGAACTTCAACCATGGTCAGTCTGTGTTGACCTTCGGCCTAAGTCGAACCGACCAATCTCAATCTTCGACCCGAGTCGCACCAGTCTTGACCTTCCACCCAGGCCAACTATCTCGACCTTCGACTCCGACCGATCCGTCTGAACCATTCAACCAATTTGGGTAGTCTTGAGCTTCGACTCGTCTCGAGCTTCGGCTTGGACCCACCCCTCTCTAACGGTGGGGCTAACTTAGTTGAATTCGGCCTTCGACAAGGGCCACCTCGACCAAATTTTGGATGAGGCGAACTCAATGGACTAGGAGGTCGAGGTTGACTCGGAAAAATTTAGTCAATTTTCTATCGGGTCGACTCGGTCAAAATTCAATTGAGGCTTAATCGACTGAATTTTGATGAGGGTTAAGGTCGACTCTACTGACTTAACCGAATTTTAGTAGGGGGGCGACTCAACCAAATTACTATTGGAGCAAACTCTACCAAACTCGACCTAATTTTTGTTAGGGTTTGTATTGACCTTCAACCTAGGTCGGCCCATTATAACCTTCGACTTGAGCACACCCATCTTGACCTTTGGTATGAGCCAGGTTGGCCAGTCTCGACCTTCAACCTGAACTAACTTGTCTCAACCTTTGGCCATAATCATCTTGTCTCGACTATCATCCCTAATTGGCTTGTCATGACCTTCAGTCCAGGTCAGCCAATCTTGAGCTTTAACCTAGGTCGGTCTATCTCCACCTATGGCTCGAGACCGCCCGAGACACTGGTTGACTTGTGTTGACCTTTGACCCGATCTTGTCCATCAGTCGGGGCTGGATCATCTTGACCTTCGATTTGGGCTAACTCATCTTGACCATTGATTCGAACCGACTAGTCTTGACCTTTAGCCTTAGTCAGACTGTCCCAACCTTCGGTTTGAATTGACCTTTTTCGACCTTCGATTCGATTCGACCCGTCTTGATTTTTTACCCTTCTTGACCTTTGGCCTAGGTTTCCACCCTCGGTCCGAGAGTGATCGCCTCAAATTGTCATCCGAAACGGCTTGTTTCGACCTTCAGTCTATGTCAGCCTATCTTAACCTTTGGTCCATGTTGACTTCAGCTTGAGACAATCTGACTCGATATACAACTCAAACTGAAAGTATTATTTTTAAAAATTAATTAAAGTCTTGTATTGTAACTAAATTCACCTTAATCTTGACGTTAAACCACTTTAGAGTGGACTTTGGAGGTTGATATTTTTTGACCCCTCAATTGGAAAAGTTCTAAAAACGAACTTGTTCAAAAGTGAGTTAAAGCTAATCCATAGATCATGAGTTATGGGTCAAGTTAACCACTATACTGAATAAAATATATATATATATATATATATATATATATATATATATATATATCCAAATGTGTATTCTTATTTTCTAACACCTTTATCACGCCTATTTAATGTTATATTCAAATTCATCGTAGATGTATCATAAAAGGTTTTTAACGTGTTTTCAAAAGTTTGGTCTCCACTGCCGTATGTACTCAATTTATTTGTCAAAATACCCTTTTTGTCTTTAATGAAATTAAGAGAGAGAGAAATTATTTTAATATCTCTAAAATAATTTAAAAAAACATTAGTATATTTATAATCTAATAATCATTATATGGAATACCTTTACATGGAATGTTCCTATCAATTATATAAATAATTATGAAATTTAAAATGATTTAACATCACAAGAGAAAAATAAAAATAATAAAAAGAGAAAGCTAGAAGGCAAAAACAAATACAACTTTGCCGGGTGCACTGAAGATAGTCAACATTATACGACGCAATTTGCAAGTTTATAGTTCATATTTTCTTTTTCCTCCTTTTATGTTTGGTATCGTGAAATATTCAATTATGATTACAACTCTCATATAGTTTTATTCCTCAAAGCATGATTATTATAATTTTATGTCCCTTAAATATAAAACAATGAAACTAATGCATGCATACTCTTTATGCGTTTAATATTTTATAATCTAACTCTCTCTCTTTTGTCGCATAAATTTCATGAGTTGTTTTTTAAGTTCAATTATACCTCTAGGCTTTTATTTAAGTGTAACATTTATATTTTCAATCTCTTATCTTTTAAAGTTTCAATTTATTTTTTTATTATTTTATATTAATCAAAATGGTTCTTCTAAACACTAATAATTGTTTATAAGATCATGATACTTAGAGAATATAAACAAATTTATGGCAGTTTAAAATCTTAAGAAAAACGCTTTAAACTTTTCCAATTTCTCTCTTTTTGCAACCGCTGACCAGTGCATAGTAATAAATAAAAAAAAAACATATTAAAACCAAAATTAATAAAAAGTAAACTTTTACTCAAAGTAATATTTTTAATTTTAAACTCGATAAAAATGAAGTGTAAATTTTCAATTTTATTCATTTTAAAAATATAATGATTAAATAAAATTTCCCAAATAAAAAATATCTTAGTAAATCAAATAGAAAAGTTAAAGGATTAAAAAGTATAATGTAATGTATTTTTATTTTTAAATTAAGCCATGTGGAGCTGAATTGGTAAATAATATTTTCTTTTCAAAATGCATAATGTATTGTACGCGAAAAAAAAAATTGTATTATACTTTTTTTCTTTTTCTATGGATTCATTCATATTATTTAGATTTAATTACTCTTTTGGTTCATATTTTTATCTAGAAATATCAATTTGATTCTCCAATTTTTTTAAGTTTTAATTTGATTCCGATTTTTAAAAAAATTAATCCAATTTGGTCTTTTTTATTAGATTTCTTGAAGCTAATCAATGATTTATGTTAATTACATCAATAAATCAAATCATCATTATTAAAAACTTTAATTTTATGGAAAAATCTTTGATCCGTTTAAAAAAATTTATCAAAAATAATCACATTGCATCAATTTTTCAAAAATTGGGATCAAATTGAAACTTAAAAAAATTGAAAATCAATTTAACATTTTTAGACAAAGAGAGAAAAAGTAATTGAACCAAGTATTTAATATCAGTTTTACAAAATATCCTTAAGTTGCTATTGTTTTCAAATTTTACATGGTTTTCTTTACATATAGACTTTAGGGTCCCCTAACTAAGAAGAATACAAATTTTAGAGTCTTTTGTAGGGTCAAAAACTGGTGATAGAGTGTAATATTTCTTGAAGAGAGGGGGTGTCAATATAATTTGCTATGATCTTTTTAAATGTTTAATTGAATTAATAATACATATTTTTCTTTTATTAAAAAAACATTTAAATTTTCAACAATTGAGTTAAATTGATAAAGAAAGATAGAAAAGTTATGTAGAGCAGATTCAAAATCAATATTCAGAGCCAAGTAGAGTTGCAGCATTTTTCTTGGTAATCCAGTACACTATATCCTGTGGCATCACACACTCTGAGCATTTTCTTGAAAGTTAAATTCAAATGCTAGTTAACACACAGCATGCAAGAAAGGTTGAAAAGGCTTTTAATAATAAAAAAAAATGATACTTAAATGCTGTTGTTTATTCTGAAGAACTCTTGAATCTGTGACAATGGAGCTGAAAAGTTGAGACCCCAAGGCAAGACCTGATGAATGTTTTGTGACAAGAAAAATGTCCAAAATTAAATGACCAATCATGAAGATGGAACCTACGGATACCCAATTAAGAACCACATTGCTCAAGAATCCTCTTCCAAATCCAATCTTGGATCAACAAAATTCTATGTATATTCAACCTTTTTTTGCTTAGGAAATGAAACAGTGACTCAGAGGTTACTGCTCTTCCCATCAGAACAGCTCTATACAGGTAAGAATGGTGAACTGAATTATAGTTTTTGTATGGTCAAGAGATGATGAAGCTTCAATAATGGCTGGCAAAGGGAGTTCTTGTCCAGATTCTGGAAGCATGAAAATGCATTCAAATTAACAATTAACTGTTCTATCTTCGTCCATGACCCCATTGCTTCTTGTGATTTCCGGGTTTCACATGCGGATTCCGGTGGCCAATACCTTGCTTTGGGAGGTCATGCAACTCCATAACCTGTACTGTCCTCTGCCTCTTAGCTGAAAATCAGAATCAACAAGCACTTTCATCAGTATATTTAGTAATCAAATCAAGCTCTAAGTTTTGGAAGCTTCATCTACCAAATCTAACATTTAAGACTATACTATCAGGAGTATATTAAGTGAAAGTTTGTTATTCTGTTTATATAAGTTTGTACTCTTTCTTTTCAATCAATGAAAACTTTATTATCATTCTCAATATGGTAACAATGTTCTGGTTTCTGACATTTTTCTTCTTTATAGATATTTGTCTTGGTTCTCCATGGTTACCATGGATGATTCCAAATCCAATGCCTCTTACTCTTCCACTTCATCCTCCTAACCAACAATCCATCTGCCTCACCCAGAAAACTCTAATCCAAATAATTCTTCATTCCATGTACCCCTCAATCTGCTTGAATTACCAGAACCCCTGCTTATGTAAAATATGTTCACAATATTATCCAATTCATAATTTTTGTTCTTATACAAAACTTCAACCCCTTTACAAAATCTTCATTAACCAAATCTCATTCACTTATGAACCTCAATTTTTCACCAAGTTGTATCTTTTATGGGATAGAGATAGGCTAGGAATGAAGTAAATACAACACTGATGGCACTATAGACAGATAGAAAGCCTGTTTGGTGGCTATATGTTGGGATTGAATTTTCAGATACATTTCCTCTTGTTGCTGCTGCTGCATGGAACAGGAGTTTACTCCATCTGGACATCTACAAGGCTTTTCTCACTGGTGAGCTTTTTTTGAGGAATTACCTTCTGGTTATCATACAACTAATAAGAATCTTGTTTGCAGGATGATTAAATTTCTTTATGGACTTCAATCAAAATTCTCTTCCTCTTTGTTGAATCATGGTTTTCTTCAATCAAAGAATGACTATTCTTTATTCCCATATGGAACTGATGCTTCCTTGGTTGTGCTTCTAGTTTACATTGATGACATCATCTTGTCTAAATTCTAAATGTGTTGTTGAGGTACAAATTCATCTTCAATCTCTATTCAAGTTGAAAATTCTTGGCTCCTTGAAGTACTTTTTGGGGTATTGAAATTTCCAAATCTAACAAAGGGATATCCCTCCCAGTGCAAATACACATAATCTCTTACAAAAGTCACTGGTTATATACAAGTTTGTACTTCAACCAACGTACCACTCTTAAAAGCTAAGATCATGCCTTGACTCTTTTAGGTTATAAGTTCAAGTCTTTTAAACAGTCTCTCTAGGACAGTACCGTTAGGTGGGGAGCCTAGTGTGCACTAGGTTGCTCGATTTAACTTTATTATCAGCAAACTTCAAGAGATCTAGAATCTAAAAATTATACTTTGAAAGAAAAATAGACATAGATTTTGGAATAGAAAAGACAAACCATTTTCAACTTGTTGATACCGCTCCTGAAGTTTCCTCTTACTGGCTTCTAACTTCACTTGGACTGAAGCATCATCCGAACACCTGGGTTTCTGATACACAAGAAATGAAATTCAAACAATATTCAATCTACAAACTTGATGACCTAAGAAAAATTTTCCTTACATCTAGCTGACGAACATGAGGATTTTTTGGGATAGTATTCTTCACTGTATTTTGTTGCACCTTTGGCTCAACAGAGCCTTTCTTCTGCATGGTTGACTTTGGTGGTCTGCCAGGACCAGAATCACCGATAACTGGTTTATTCGGCCTCACAGCAACCTCATTTTTCTTTGCTTGCTGACCCTTACCCTCCTTGGCAATAATGTTTGCCTCATTTGATGCCTGAGGTCTCCTCTTCAGAGTTGGACTTCTTCCATGATCACGGTTTTTGGTGAATTCCCCACTATGTCGAGGATCTGAAATAGCAAACCAAAAGCATAATCATCAATCTCAGAAGTGGGGAATTCAAACAAAGAACCGTAGAGAAAAAGCTAGCTAGACTAGCATTAAGAAATTGTGAAGTCAACTCACTTCCATCATCATCCATGCCATCAAAGAACTTTGCATCATCAAATTATGTGACATCCAACCAAGTGAAGTTGAAGTTAGATTTTAACTATCAAACACTGCAAAGCATTAATACAAGAAAGGTAGAGGAAGGACATTGAAGTAAGTACCTGGGAGAGTTCCATAGAACCAGTTGGAGGGGCAAATAGAGCCCCTTCATCCATAGGAGGTGATGGAAGACCTTCTTCATCATCAATAACAGATGGATTTACTGAATCTGGAGTACCTTCTGAACCTATAAGTATGAATTTATTTCAAAATTAGAAAGAAGAGAAGATTTTAAGGATCACTTCCACATGAAAGCAGATAAAATGTTTATACCTGCAATAGCTGTGGTAGCCTTGACCCACTCATCCACCATTTCCTTCCAGCCTCTACAATTCAATAACAATGTTTAGAATGTAAAGCTTGTATCTCATGCAAAACTACTACACTAGCATGAATATGTAACAGAAGATTTTTAAGAACGTGAGATGTTTGAGCATGCAGACTGATAATTGAACTGAAATCAGTCATGAGTCATGCACCTACATTCAGATCTGCATCAAACATATAACTAGAACAGTCTCCATGCTAAAGCACAAAAAAGAAACCCAACAGTTTCCGTTTACCAACCCATTTTGTCATTAAAAAAGCAGAATGCAGAGAGAGAAAAAGAAGTGCAGCTAAATTGCATAGGATGTGGAAGTATAACATGGTGGTTGGACACTTTTGCATTTGATAAGCATCACATTTGAGCAAATATGAGACATGATTGACCAAGCAACCTGTACAAGTACAATTTTAGGACCCGTAAAAGTATTAAGTATTCACCAATGACCATGATCACAGACTCGATGCATTAGTCTAATTAGCAGAAGATGGGTATCAATCTGGAATAGTGGCACGTAGAAACAAAATCTAAAAATCCTATATCAGATGACATGAAACAGAAAAACAAAACTAAAAATGTCACGCATGATAAACAGTAAAATGCCACAGTTTATACACACGATCACCATTTAACTGAGCAATGAAAACATAGTAATGAAATAAAAAAATAAAAAAAATCATCTATGGGCCATAAGAACATGGTAATGAATTCAAAATATGAAAGATGATGATAAAGTTAATAGAAAGAGAACATAACTAAGTAGATAAAATTTACCAAATTTAATTAGGAAGCTTAAAGAAACTAGAAAGAAACACTAGAAAATATTGGTTCTATAGGAACAAAAGTAAAAATAAAACCAAGCTTGTGTGGAATGATCAGGGAAGAAGGGTTTCAAATCCTATTGTGATTTCTAGTGAAAAACATGCATATTAGAAAATGGATGAGAAATCGCAATTTTATCCAAATAAAAAAACTAATAACATTGTTTTGGGGGTTAAAATGGGTTTTTGAAGCTTATATTGTGCGTAAAAAAGCTGATATTTTTGTTATATTGAACAAAGAACAATGGCCATTATGGAAAATCCCTCCACTATTTGAATCTCCTAGAATCCAAAGACCACTCTACTATAATGCGCCATGTACTACAACTATTCATGACAGTGAGATGAATGGATTAGAAAAACAGTAGTGAATGAACTCATTGACCTTTACTAAAGTTCATAAATAATATCACAAAGAGTAACAAACCACTAATTGGCGAGGAAGGAAACTAGTTACAAACATCAATCCATGCAGGAGAAGATAAAAACCCATTTATCATTTATAGATACTGAGGATATACATATGAAACAAAACTATCAAAGAAAAACCAACTCATACTCGATAAGAGTCCGCGCCAGTTGACAAATGTCACTTGATCCATGCTTTCGAAGAGGATTGACGGCCTTTCCAATCTCAGTTGCCTGGAAAAATTAATTTTTCAGAGAATGGGAGGAGAAAAACACATCTGCAAAACAAACAGAAGGAAAGAAAAATGGCAGTCTTAATGAATGAGCAAGAGATGACTCAAATCAAACCTTCAAAAGATCCACTGTGAGTTCCATCAGCTGAAGCCTCCTCAATGAATCAAACAAAACTGAATCAGACTGTTGCAACATGAAATATAAAACCATGAATCAGGGGACCGCAGGACACAAACCAATTTAATCTTTCATTTAAGAACTCCACTGCCATCCAATAAAACCCACTTATATCCTATGACAAGGCCTTTAGAAAACGGCCACTGTGGTTGTAGCAAGACTTATCGAACATCAAAAGTTGTAATGACCATAACTGTAACTATAACTAACCAGAACCCTTCTCACAAAGAGAAACTTATTCTTCATTAAAACTCAAACAAAAAACAAATTGCAACACAAAAAACAACTATTGATGCAGAAGTAAACAAAGAAGGTACGGGTGGAGTTGGTAGAGAGGTAATCTGGACACACAAAAACCAAACAATGCGCTAAAATAAATACCATACCTCTTCTTCACAGTTAAGCAAAACATCCTTGATCCTGAACACCTCTTCGACATATTGTGACTCTTCTTCAATCTCATCAGTCAACGCCTCAGCTTCCCCATAGCTGTAATTGCTAACTCGGTTCGTGTTCATCACTCCAGGATCATCAACGCTGGCACTATTGACCTTGCTCTCTTTACTTGCGCCTGCTTCAGACTCAAACTCAGCACCAGTCCCTTCAAATCCATTCTTACAAGCACCACCACTTTCACCACCGTCATCATCCACTGGGACAGCCAATTCCACCCGCTCACACCCCAAACATCGACTCAGTCTGCAAGAAAACAACCTCTCTGCAATCCCATCCCTCCTCATCCTGAACTCCTCGGGGCAATCAGAAGCAGCCACCATGATCGCATGGTCAATGATGCCAAATATGTCAGAGTTCGCAGCTCCAAAGTAATTCCTCCAGTAATCAAGTGACCCTTTATTCATTCTCAACATCAAAAACCCAAAAGCCACAACCCCGGATCAATAGATCGAGGGAAAACCAAATCCACCAACCACCCACAAATCAAAATCCAATTTTTTTAATGCCAATTGTCACTGATCAATGAAAAACAACAAGGGCCTCGATGCAACCTAGAAAAGTACTAGATTGTTGTCCTTCCCCTTGTGAGAAAACGGATTATAAGGGTTCAATTTGGGTGGTCGACAGTCGATACCCAAAGCTAAAAGCTACGTTTTTTTTTTCTTCTATTTTTTTGTGTAAGAAAATAATATTTTTGGTGTTGCGTTGAGGCAAAGGTTGGGTTTTGATTCGGGGCTAGGCAATGGATAAAAGTTGGATTAAGAGGGGATGGAGGTTCACGGTAACACCACAAAATCAGAAACAGACGCACAAGTCTAACTATTATTATTATTAATATTATTTCAACAAACGTAGCATGTTGTTGTTGTTTCAGATTCTGGCGTTAAAGTAAAAACCTCCTCCAAGAGAGAAACACCACCTTGGCCTGGTTTTTCTCGAAGGTAAAACAGAAAAATGAAATTATAAAATCTTATGAAAAATGAATGGTATTCACTGACGAAAAATTTGGAGCACAAAAACAATACAGAAGTTTCAGTAGATTGTCTGTCTACTTGATGAAACTTCTGTGCGTATGTAATAATGTAGAGTTCTTCTGTCTCTGTTTCGACAAGCTAACAACTGAGTGATGCAAGAATGGTAGAGGAAAAATAGTTCAAAAAAAAAAAACGCAAATGGGGTTCTCGGGTTCTCCCAAACAGTCCCAAAAAAGACAAAAAAGATGGTTTGTTGTGGGTGTTTTTTGTGAGGGTTCCGAATTTTGGTGATATTAGCCCTCTTTTGAGTTGACAAAAAAAAATTGTGGCTAAAAAAATACGAGGAAAAAAATGAGAATTTCAGAGAAATTTTTCACTGTCTCTCTACATTTTTTTCTTAAGAAATTATACAAATATTTCTAAGAATATTATTTTTTCAATCTCCCCAATCAGCACTAGAAAACGGGTCAAAATTCTGTTCTTGAATAAACCTTTTAAAATTTGGGTTGAGAAATGGGTCTTCTAGGAGTACTTTCTTACCTTCCACTTCTCTGTTGATATTGGGAAAATTGGTCGAAATACGAATATTTCAAAATTGAATTCTATTTTATTCACTTCTTCATTTAAGGTTTATTGGTTGTTAATTTTAATTTAAGAAACGAAATTGGATAGTTTATTTAATAATTAATATATCTAATGTAACTTTAGAAAACGGTGTTAAAGTTATTAATTAATTAATATAATATAATATTTTTTAATAAGAATTAAGAGTTTATAATTAATGATTAATTATATTTAATTATAACTTTTGAATGTGATTTAAAATATTATAAAATATAACTATCAGTAATAATGATTTAACAATTAGTAATTGTTTTAAAATTGTGCCAACATAGAAATAAATAAAGATATTTAAGGTTAACTTTTAAAATGTTGTTTAAATTATTATGCAGTGAATTGCAATGTTGAGAACAATGACTACTTTAAATCATACTTTATAACAGTCTTAGTATGAATTTAGAATACTAGCGAAAATTATTGTAAAGTAAATTATAAAGTTGAAATTATTTACTTAAATGTTTGTTGAATATTATTAAATGATATTATTGATTTAAGTATATACTAATAAGAATTTAAATTAAATTATTAATTTTATTATTAGATTAATTAATTAATGACATTTTTGATAATATATATGTGAAATACTAGAATAGTACATTTTTAATTATTAATATAAAATTCGATAATTCCTTCATATTAATAAATTAAAGTTTTAATGAAATATGTGAAGAAGAAAAGTTGTTGGTTTTTTTTAAGTTAAAATGTCCTCAATTTTAATGGGTTTGTGCAGTTTTTACGTCATTTATTTTAATAGTTTCATTTAAAGGTAAATATTCAATATTATTAATGTTAGAGATATTGTATAGAAATTAGTAAAAGGGAAAAAATTATTGATGATATAATTATAAAATCATGATACATGTAATAAAGTTTAATATTTATTTAATGATTTAAAGTTGAAGTTTAAAAATTGTTGAATTTTTCATTGTATTAAGTATGTGATAATAGATTTTTTTTTTATGATTTCTGTTTATAGACTTAAATATACTTAAATACACATTAGTTCCTACTTTTGTTGTTTTTATTCAATTTGATCCTCATTTTCGTTTTGTCTTCAATTAGGTTTTCATTTTCGTCAAATTTTATTCAATTTGGTCATTTTCACTAACTGTATTTAAATAGTTAACGTTTTTGAACAGTATGTCATGTGTCAGCTCCTGGTTTTTCTGATATTTTTTAAATTTTTTTAAATTTCTTTTAAATTTTTTTAATTTCAAAAAAATTATCCATGTGTCAAGTCACAATTGTGCCACGTGTCAGTTTGTGGTAGTATTATTTTTTTTGTTCAATTTAGTCTCTATATTTGTTATTTTTGTTTAATTTAATCCCAATTTTTGTTAAAATAAATCAATTTTGTCCCTATCAAATTTATACTAAATTTAATATCTTTTATACAAATTATATTAATATTTTTTCTAAAATTGTTTAACACCCCATTTAATTAATAGTCGTAATTAAAGGAAATGTCACAATAAAATAATAAAGTAGCGCAGTCTTAAAGTTTCCACTAAACGTCGTACGATGAATCAAGGCATACAACGATATCGAACTAAGCAGATACAGAAATTTAACTGAAACGAACTGGAAGTTTAAAGGACAGCCAATACATGGGTCGTGGCCGTAAAAGAAAGCTCGGAGAAAAAGAAAATCCAGCCCAGATGGCTAAGCAGCAGAGTCACCATTCCCCTGTTGACCGCGAGGACCTCGCACATCTGCTCCCATCAATAAATTGATGATCATCGCAAAAGAGAAGAGCCACATACAAGACAACCAGACAACAAACAGGGTAAGCTAGAGTAAAACAATTCATCAAGTAGTTATATGCCAATACACAATCCAAGCATTTCATATATCATCCAAACATGTTATAACTTTTCAAACAATACACTAGACACTGACTCGACTCATCCGGATACATATAGTCTGGTCGGATTTTCAACGGATGCTTGCACTTGTGGTGGATACCTCTGCTCACCCCCGAGCTGCTCACCCCCAAGTTATGTGTTACAAGTGTTACAATGAATCAATTTCCCTCACCACAAGGTTAGCCCTTAATGTATTACAAGCCTCCTGCTACTCTCACCACAGGAGTCAGTCTGTTCTAAGTGAGACTAACTGACTCCTTAGAGTGTCAAGATGCAACCTTACCTTGAATCCTTACCAGACCATATAGATGGGGCACCACCATGAACACCCACTAACAGGGACCATGGAATTACGTCCCGACCACTGAAGCGTGACCCCGAAAGCCTCACCTAGAGACTCCAAGGAATTACACACTGACACGGACCAATCATAATTCAATAATAAGAGAGCACACTAATCATGCTTATGATTTCATACCAACCTCTGAAAATCAATCCTCATTCGTATCACATGTCGAATCTATACCACTGGTTATTACCCCTCCATGAATATAGGGCCTCACCTCATACCAATACCACGCCTCTTTGATTTCCAACCCACTCATTAATTTCGCATGCCAAGATCCCTCAATCACGTCTATCCAATTTATAATACGAAACATACCATGCATTTCATTTCACAGAGTTCATACATCATACAAAATACATCATAAACCAACAATCCAATTACCAATTGAAGAAAACCATCCAACCTGCAGCGGATATCGCTCAAGCCAAGAGCTATTGCTCAGGAGAGAGGGGTGCTCTCGCTTAGGCGGTAGACCCTCACTTAGGTGAGATCGCGACAGGTGCTGGGAGTTCTCGCAGGCTCGCTTAGGCGAGCCTTGCCTCGCCTGAGCGAGACAACCCCACGCCCAAAACTGAGGTCCCTCGCTTGGGCTAAACCACAGTAGCGTCCCAAAGTTTTCACTCCTCTTCGCTTAGGCGAGTGACTCTCACTTGAGCAAGACAGTGCCTCGCTCAAAACCAGAGCTCTCTGCCTAAGCGAGGGTTTGTGAAACCCCTGGTTTGCTCCTGCAAGTCTCGCCTGGGCGAGAGTAACAGATCTCGCCACTGTTTCTCCTGCAACAGTCACATGCTCGCACCTAAATAACAGTACAAGGTCGTTCACACATTCATCACAATCATATAGTTCATACAACACCCAATAAACTCTAAATCAGCTAGAAAAAAATCATTCAAGACCCAAAACTCTAACTTCCCCGTACCTGGAAAAAGTTTAGTAAGGACCCTAACGACACGACTATGAGCACAGCAACTATAGGGATGAACTACGAGACTGAAATAAAGGTGGAATAGAACCAGTAGATGAGGTTAACAAAGGATCCTAATTGGAAATACGAAAGATGATTAAAAGGGAACCAGCATGAACTAGAAAGGGATACTTACGTGGAGCAACGAGTTCTCTTAGCTCAACGTAACAGTGGAAGCAAACCTTAGCAGAGAGGTTGACGGCTGCAGTTCTAGGTTCTCTGAAATGAGTGGAAAATGTGAGTTAGGGCAGCTAGGAATGGTTTTATCCTTTGGGCCAGCCTTTAGGCCCAACAGTTGTAAGGCAACCCTTAAAATGTTAGGGCAGAAAAACTGGGCCTTACAAATTGACATTTGAATTTATAATTTTTTAAATTCAATTATAAATTATTAAACTTAATTATAAATTGAATAAAATTTTTATATTTAATTGCTAAATAGAATATAATTATTTAAAATATTATAAGAATATAATTATTATATTTTTTTCTAATATTTATATTCTAAAATACTTTTAAAATTGATATTAAAAATATTTTAGAAAAGTAAACTAATATTTGAAAAATTAACATTTAAATATAAAATATTTTAGATTTTAATATCTAAAATACAATAAAAATATTAAATATTTTAGATTTAAATGTCAATTTTAAAAATGTTAATATAGATTTTTAAAATTTTAATAATATTTAAATAATTATATTTTATTTAACAATTGAATCTAAAAATTATATTCAATTTATAATTAAATATTATAATTTATAATTAAATTTAAAAAATAACTAATAATAATGTCAATTTTAAAAAATTAAATTGTTCCATTTTAACAAAATTTGGGACTAAATTAAATAAAAATAACGAATATAGGGACTGAATTAAATAAAAATAACGAATATTGATACTAAATTGAACAAATACAAATAATACAACCACACATTAACATGCAGCACTAACATTGACACGTGGCACAATTGTAACTTGACACGTGGACAATTTTTTTGAAATTAAAAAAATTACAAAATTAAAGAAAAAAGCAGGAACTGACACGTGACATGTATTGTTAAAAAACGTTAACCATTTAAACACCGTTAGTGAAAATGATCAAATTTACCAAAATTTTACGAAAATGATTGAACACAAAACAAAAATAAAGATTAAATTGAATAAAAAGAACAAAAATATGGACCAAATGTATATTTAAGCCTTGTTTATATATATATATATATATATATATATATATATATATATATATATATATTTTTTTTTTTTATTTTATATATGTGTATTTTTTTACATACTAAATTATGTTTTTGATTATTTTAAACTGTTTACATCATTTTTGACACATTTCGATCCAAATGTCACTCTAAAATATTTTTAACACATAAAAGAAAATAATGTTATTGGAATAAGAGAATTATATTTATTCGTTTTTAAAATTTGAGAACTAAATTGTTTAAAAATTAAAAATATATTTAAGTTATATATATATATATCACTAGGTTGATTGTCACGTGTCCCGGTGTAATCCGTCATCTCATGCAAGTATCGACTTGTTCACGAATGCTATTCAATCATTTGTTGATTCTTCATTTTTCAACCCTTATTACTTATTATGTTTGTAATAATAATTAAAGTTAGGCTCAATTGCTCCATAAGTTGTGATGAAAAAAAAAAAGTAATGTCATAAATTAATGAAAATTATTGTAAAAAATTTGATGTAAAAATATTAAATTTACCCATATTAGAAACATATTTTATTGAGTTGTGCATTCTTAAATATCGTCATAAAGTTATATAATATGTCAAATGCAATACACTGGGTCGAATTTTGTTCCATCCAAACACTACACTCCCATGAGTATGCATTTTGTATAAATTTTTGGTGATTTGAAATGAGGTTGGGGATATCCTTCTTAAGATATAGATCACTAATTCATGTGGACATTAAGCACTATAAAATGTTTGAAGAAAAGAATATTAAGAATTGGCAACCATCAAGAAGTAACATATGGAGAAAACTTAAAAGGTTTGAAGAAATTAGGAAGCAAAATAATTTGTAAAAATTTTAAGAAGGATCTAGAATGTTTTAGAAGTCTGTAGAAATGTATACAAGTTTCATGAGTCCAATAGAAAGGTGAATAGAGATACGAAGATACATACATCTACTTAACTAACTGATAATTTCGGTACTTCGCAAGTTTATACACTTAATTACAAAGGTTGTAACTTTCATATGTCCCAATCACATGTGTCACTTCTTGTAAGGGTCTTTAGCATTCCTTTACTCATTTGTAAGCAAATAAGGTCAAACTTCTTACCATGTACAAACTCTACTAGTGTGATATATATATATATATATATATATATATATATATATATATATATATATATATATATATATCTTAGTTTTCCTGTAGAGATTATCGTGGAAGATAAACTTATTTGTTTTATTGTATTTGTTTACTGAATATTTCTTTTAAAATTTAATCAAGTGAAAATATTTGGTCAAACTTACATTATTTATTATTTCATGGAAATTTCTTAATTAAATTAGTTCATATAAATAAAATATTTGACACAAGTGTTATAATTGTATTTAGCAAGAACAAAATGGCCATGTGTTACTTCTAAGGTATTGTTTTTAAAGAAAAATTTAGTCACATAATTACTATTATGGAAGACAATAATGAGTTATCCAGACAAAAGGTTAAGTCGAGTTAGTATGGACTGAAAGTTGTATTGAGTCGATCTAGGTCGATGGTTGAACAAAGTTGCCCTAAGTCGAAAGTTAAGTAGAGTCGACTTGGGTTAGAGGTCAAGCTGAGTCAACCTCGACCGAAGGTCAAGCAAAGTCATTAGGAGTCGAAAGTCAACTCGAGTCAATTCAAATCAAAAGTTAAGTTAACCCAAATTGAACCTAAGTTAAAAGAAGAGTTGAGTAACCAGGACTAAAGATCAAGCCAAATTGTCAACTCAAACTAAATGTCAAATCTAGCAAGTCCGGATCGAAGGTCGAACTAACTTAAGTAGGATTCAGAATGAGTTGAGTTTGCCTCAAAAATATAAATTAAATTGCTTTATCCAAAAAAAAATTGTAATATAAGATATTTTAATTATTCAATCCAAACAAACTATTTAAAAAAATGAGAAAATTCAGTTGCAAGTAATTCAAATTTTATGTATTTCAATTTTTTAAAATTGTTGAAAATTCCTCGTCTAAACCAAGGTTAGACTTCCGAAGGAAAAACTTGATAGCCTAATTAGAATTGTAACTTGGACTTTCAATGAATTGAAGAAATAAGTAGCCATATTGCACTAACTTTCTTCAGGCCACGTCATGCTGGTGAGAAGCCATTACAAAGTCATACAATAAAGAGAGAGAAACCCAAAGAAAGGTCATTTATTCCAGGTCAGAGAGATTTGAGTACTTCAGATCAATAGTGCTGAAGCTGACACTAAGGTATAAAGTTGTTTAGCAGGATGAGTTTGGTGGTAAGATTTGTGACCCTGTGGAAGGAAAATTGTGGCTTGGTTCAAAGTTTGTTGCAACTCCACTCCACACACGACTCAATTGGTCGTGTCATTCATTGACTTGGTTGGGGCTTTGAATGTTAGTTCTTGGATGCCATGCAGCTATAAGAGGGGAAAAAACTTCTGTGGTTTCCATAAACAGTACCCACATGTCAAATTCCAACTTGTCCTTTGGCCTAAACCCGAGATGCGCCACTAGCGACTGCAATGTAGACTTAACAACCATGTCACTTAACGGAATGGAAAACTATAAGTTTTGATATACACGGGAGAAAAAAGTAAGAAGGAAATAAGATGGTCAAGTGGAAGTAAATGAGAAATTAAAGTGACTATGATCATTGTGTGCTTAACATTCAAAACAGAAAAAGATAGCACAGGGTACCTTTTTGTGCATTTGAAGGTGATGGTCACCAAGAAATCCATCTCCATGCAATCTTGTTACATTTGAACAGGGTCTTCACATGAACAGTCCTAATTTGACAATTGTTTTTAGAGCTCGCGATGTAATAATAGCTTAACCAGCTCTAACTTTCATCTTTCGTATTGAGGTATACATCAAATATTTGACAACAGACCACTTATCCTCATCTCATACACCTCAAATGTTTTTAACGTAAGAAAGAAGGGAAAAAAAACTTTAGAAGAGGAAACTATAAAATTTTAAATCTCATTCAATAAGACAAAGATCCGAATATCAGGAGATATCTCACATTACCTCAACTATAAGGATTTGAACACCTTTTAACGTAAGTAAGATACTTTAAAAGTAATGGTTTTAGGTAAATAAAAAAGAAAAAATGGCAACATAATATTTTTTTTATTTTATACACGGACTGGTAAAAAAAAATGCAGTAATGTAAAACCATTTGATAAAATAGATCAAAATAGCGGAAAATAAGTCCACTGCACTAAAACTTGTCACTCATTCTCAATCATCTCCTGAACCTCACTTACTACTATATGTGCTTTATTATGGCCACCAATAACTTCAGCTTGTTTCTTGCCGTCCTTCCAAAGCTGCAACAACATTCATTTAAATCACTGACAGAGAAGAATATAATAAATTAATCAAATCAAACAAAAATGTGCTTACTTGTATGGTTGGCATTTTCTGCAGTAATTGAGAGCCGACGACATATGAATACATGAAAAATGGAATCTAATAAGTATCAAGATAAAATGTCTACATAGCAAATTTAGTTGAAACGAATATAATGGTTGCATATCAATTGTTAGACTAATCAGGCAGAGGTATATTGTAATTATCATATCTTGCTAGTGAGAGGTTCAAAAAACCACACATTTTCCTCAGGTGCTCCTGAGTAAAAAATTCAAAGAACAAACAAAAATAATCACAACAAAAGCCTTTCCCATTAAGTGGGACATGGATCAAAATTCAAAATACAGCATTGTCCTGCCATGTTTTCAGAAAGTTCATTTAGACAAAGGCCTTTTACAGAAAAATTCTATAGCATTTTCCTTGATCCACATGATCAACTCTTCTTTCCAGGAGTTTGATTGGTCTTCTCCAAAACATATATTAATTAAAGATACCAGAACAATTTCGCCAAGCACGAATGCATATGATGTAAAGGCATAATTTAAAGAAAATTATGGAAACTAAACATATTTATCCAACAAGTTTCTATATAGGTTTTTCTAACAGGCAGACATGAAGTACCCACATGGCAACATCTGTTCATGGAAAGACATTGATAAATTCAAGATGTAAAAAAATCAGACAATTTTTAATACATACAATTGAAAGAGAAAGAACATAAGGGGAAGCTACGAGAAACTCACAGTCACACCTGCACGAGCAACAAGTTTGTGTGAAACTGTATTAACATCAACAGTGTAGAACTGCAATCTGCATGACATCCACATAAACAAATCCTAGATTAATGAGTTGATAAGCCTTATCATAATATCATAACATAACCAAACAATTACACATGCAAGGTATCATCTCTATGCTCTAAAATACAAATAGCTCAGTAATACATTAACATCTTGTGCATCAACCTAGATTCAGTAGCTTATGAGTATCTTTCAATCATTATCATACTAAACACATCTCAAAATCTCAAGCAGCTACAATGATGTTGCAGTTATAGCTGTCAATTTGATCTGCAGTTAACATTTCTAGATTTTTAGCTTAAAGCACAGGTAGCATAAAATGGACCATTTATACACAATATACATAGCTTCTCAATTACTCTATTTCAAGACACTATTTGAGCATTACCATCGACCATGAGCTGTATCTATTGTCCGTACTAAGTTCACATGGAATTCCATTGTCTATTGTATCTTAGGTTTTCATTTTGTTTCTAAATCAAAACCAGTCCTGTGCAATCCCATGTTCCTTTCAGGTTAAGTGCTTCTGTTACATTTTAGATATGTCATGACCCGGTTGGTAATGATAGAGCTTGATGGTAGAGAGGGCTAGCTGCCCAAGCCTAATAATGTAGCTGGTGACATTTATCAGCTAGTTGAATCTGACAGTTGGTGGTTCAGATTTTGGTATATTTTACTGTAGAGATGTGGCAGATCGTAATTATGTTATTGTAGTTTCATGGCTTGGGAGATATAGTTGTTGTGTCTTCGATGAAAGTGGTTCAGATGTACCTTTGCCATTTTTCTTCGCAGATATTCTAAAAAATTATCAGGGGATTTGTACTTTGTTGTTTAGTTGTGGTTAGCTGTCAGAAATGGTTTCAAAAAGAGTTACGGAAAATACAGTGCTTCTTTAATGATTTCAAGTGTCAGTTGAAGTTATTGGATTGATCTCTATTCTGCTCTCAAATAGGTGTAGATTGAAACACTTTGAGCACTAGTACACCGTGTGTTACTTGTATGAAATCCAGTTCTGAAATGACTGGGTTGGGATTGAGGTGATAACTGGAGAGAATGGTTAAGAAGTCTGGGTCATTCTCGATCCGTACATGATAGGATTGATAGTATGCCAAGAAGAAAGCTGGACAAAGGTTGAGGAATGAGGAGAGTAATAGTCAAAGATCTCTAATAGTTATCTGCCAAGGACATCAACAAAATCTTATTATTCCATGAGAATGAAATTAGCCTGACCTCGTTAGTTGAGAGGGCCTGGGCTCTTTTAAGATTTCAGCCTCATTTGGTTTCAGTTTTCGGAGAATGTCACATCCCATTCTACGCTTATTGATAATTAGTACAATAAGGTAAAGCATTATAAACACATCACATATACAGCACAATTTATTAAAAGAAAAAAGCTGCAAACCCTTTCTCAAACTTTTGAAAGCATGAAGTTTTATACCTTTTTCCTCTGCTATTACAACTTCAGCAGACAAAGTTGCAAACTCTCCCTTACTACATTACTTAAAATTTAGAAAACAAACATACACACTCATTAATTTAGAACTTTCCTAGTTTCCTATTTAAAAAAAAAAATTACTCCGCATATCTCAGCATTATTGGATTATTATAGTCAAAATTTGAATCTACCAATAAAACAGGAAAGTATCAATGGATGTGAAACCAGGAATTTGGATGAAACCCCATATTCTGTTGTGTTCATATTTCCTTTAATATGTTGCAAGCTTAATAAGCTTCAGCTTTAAAATACTAATCTAGATCATTAGCATATTTAGCACATCTTCGAATGTAAATCAACTACACAAGTCCTTGACTAAGACTTGTAGTTAAAGCACTTGTAGGTAAATAAGCTGGATTGCATGCAAACATGACACAGTTTCTCTCAAAGACTCTTGTTCAAAACAGAGATTTATGTTTCAAGATGGACTTTTATAGACTATAGTACATTAAATAATACCAGAGAAAATTTTCAGTCCACGGTAAGGATTATAAAAGAAAACTCCCTGACACTGGTCAATGTATCATAGTCTGATTCCATTAGGTTAAGCACACATATAAATGAACATATGCTCAGAAATTATTCTAGTTTTGCGCGATAGAGGAAAACAAATGTAATCTCACCTTGGATAATATTCTGCTGCCAACTTTTCCAATTTTGGTTTTAAGTATATACATTTTCTGCACCAATTTGCCATCCTACAAACCAAGGAATCTCACCTCAAAGGCCATAATTGTAAAATAAATATTCACTAATCAGACAAATGAAACAAATAAGTTTATATTTTATGTAATGTATAATACTATACATAAAACTCAGAACTAAAACTCAGATTACCATTGGCACACTTTTTCCATGAAACTGGCTAATATTAGAAGAAATTCGTACAGGATCCATTAAATAGAACTGGCATCCTGTATCATTTAGTAAAAACTACTTGGATTTTAGACCTGTTTGGACGATCTTTCCATAAAAACTTCTAGGAAATTAAAATAAGAAAAACAAAAATGAACTTGACTTGTCAAGTTAAGATTAGTTTATGCATCAGCTGATTAGCTCTCTCATGTAACTTCTCCAAATTTTTACTTTGAACTTGTGCATAATTTAATTTTAACTTATAGAGAAGCCAATTTTATCTTTTTCTCTTCTAAAAGCTTTTATGGAGAAACACATTCAAAGACGCCCTTCGCCCACTAATAAAAGACTAAATCTTGTGATTAAACAATGGCACTGCTAACATTCATCAAACAGACAAGCTGGTGCCTGATTATTACATAGCCTCCCCCATCCAAGAGCGTCACTAGTTGATTTTTAGCAAGTTAAATTCTCAATTATTAAGATTGCTTTTGTTCAGACAAAAAAATTGCTATTACTAATGATAATTTTAACTACACAAACCTGTAAGTATAACCATGGTTTGATTACCAAAATTTAGTTTGATTAATGTGTTCACTTAAACAAAAAAAAAAAAAAAAAAAAAAAAAAAAAAATAATTTTAAATTTTTTTATAAAAATTTTTTTTAAAT
>Ga0214545_1003501_pt1 | contig 29880 bp, 27 predicted proteins | sample CNSS4metaG_FD_160064 | JGI IMG/M metagenome (GOLD analysis project Ga0214545, IMG submission 160064) | Root nodule microbial communities from cowpea collected in UCLA plant growth center, Los Angeles, California, USA - CNSS4 | ecosystem: Host-associated > Plants > Roots > Nodule | place: USA...
TTTTATTTTTTATATGTTTTTTTTTTAATAATATTTCATGTGAAAATAAGTGATTGATAAACTTTAGTACAGTTAAGATGTTACAACTTGTAATGAGACCTAAAAGTTATTAGAAAATTATTAAAAAGCATGTTATATAAATATTACATTTTTATTCCGTAATAAAAATTAAAACATGTAAATAGATAGAAACACATATACAAACGAACAATGAACTACAGTATTGTAATTTATTTTTTTCAGGTATTTTACTTCATTGTTTTGAGTAATTTTAAAGATGTTTGTAATAATATTCTATTCATAAACATTCAATACACAAACAAACTCATAAACTCACAGCAAAGAATCTATAATGGAGAATGAAATACATATTTTACTACTAAATATTTGAAAAAGATTATGTTTGTTTTTGTTAATAAAAATATCTATAAATATGACTGTCTCCAAGTCATTAAAAACATTCGTCGTGTTTCTCTCAATAACAAGCATATTCTTTTTTTTTTTTTTCTTGCAATTTTCCTATTCAGTAGTAAAACAAATTCATTAAAAGAAGCATAACATGTTCCCCATACCTTTTCATTAAAACTGCATTTTCTTCTTCATTTGACTCTGCCACCTCCATTATTCTAACAACTCTACAATTTTAAGTGCATGCATGACTCTACGGTCTCATTAACCAATCAAAAAATTGCATGAACAAAATTTCAAACAATACTTTTTTTTTATCATTATATGTGTTGTTTAACATGTTTTTTAATTAACAAAATCAACCATTTATTTAATTATAATTGATTTTTTTACATTTACAAAAATGGATAGAATATTAAAATTATGAAAAAAGTACTTGAGATTTTCAAAGAAAGGAAAACGGACATTTGTAATTTATTTTATGAGTCAAATTATGTCAATATAAGAACATTGGAGAAGGTGAAACATGAAAAATTCAGAAAAAAAACGTAAACATTTTAATTTTATAATAAGGAGAAAAAACATATTTTATTATCCTATTCTCACTCCAATCTGAATTTTCTAAACTTAATTGTGATTCTAATCCGAGACAACGCCAAAACCGAAATGAAAAAAAAAACGAGAAAGGAATTAAGAGAGAAAGAAAGCATGGCATGACCAGAAGAACAGCAACAATGTTGCTGCGTGGTTAACAGTGAGAGAAAAAGAATTGAATGCGTCACCTCTCGCGTCGGGATCAATTCCCTTCGTTCTCCGTTCGAATTTATTTTCCCTGCAAATCGTGATGGAGGCGTTAATCGAGTTATGCGACCTCATTGCGCAGAATCCGTCGCAATTCTCCGAGAAGCTCTCGTGGATATGCGGTAAATGTCCTCCGCCGGAGTACCTATCGGCGGGATCTCCTAGGGTTTCGCGTTCTCAGCTCAATGCCGTCCTCGCCGTTTCGCGCTTCCTCTCAAAGTGCCCCGATTCTTCCGATCTGCGCCCAAAGTCCGTCGTCGTCGAGTTCCTACGCGCCGTTCCCCATTCCTTCACTCAGTCCTTCTGGCCCCACCCTTTCAACGTGGATTCCGTGGCCTCTTTTTTCGTCGATTTCACCGGCTACGTCTCCAAGGCCGCGAAAGCGTCGCTGGATTTTGCCGAGGAGCTCACTCTCTTCGCCGGCGAAGTAATCATTTCCGCGATCGGCGAACCGCGCTCCAGCATTGCTAGGGCTTTCTTGGCCGGTGTGTCGCAGAACTATATCCCAATTTCGTCGTCCGATGCCAACAGATTGGTGACTTGTTTAATCGATCAATTCTCCGCGCATACTGTTGCTGTTCAATGCACTCCGAGGGAACTGCTCATTGCGGAAAATGCATCGTCTCAGAGCTCGCCTATCAGTGTAAACCACCAACCCCTGACCAATTACAATGGCAGTCCCGGGAACGATAATACTTCGGGTTCCTCGAGCAGTGTGGCTTCGAAGGCTGCGGATGATGGTAGCACGGCGTCCTCGAGAGGGGGGGTGAACGGCCCCCACCATGTTTATAGGTCTAGTGCTGATCTATTGGCTCTGAATTTGGGTTTAAATGATGGTAATCTTGGACCAATCTCGTCTACCCAGCAAGTTATTTCCTTCGAGGAAGAGTCTGTGGAGTTCTTGGAGAGGCAGGAGATAGCTTTTAACTTGATTGCTCACGTGCTGGAAAATGTCCACATTGAGTCCGGACTTTTGGAGCAGGTTAGGTTAATTGGGAAGAAGCAGATACAGTCCTTGTCTGTTTTTCTGAAGGTAAAAATGTGTTTCTATAATTCCCTCTTTAGTCACTATATTTATTGTGATTATGTGAATTAGCGGGTATCTTTCTTTCCTCACTGTGTGGATGATAGTTGGGATTCAGGTTAATAGGAGTGTTAGCAACGAATTTTCTAACACATTTTTGCTGAAGGTTAGCATCTGTTGGAAATTACGACATTATGAATGAGACATTAAATAAGGAAGTGAGACCGACACAATTTTATGAGTTCCAATAACATTCAACCAACAGTAGAAACTATTTACAAGAATGTGTTGCTTGCATTTCTATTTAGGTTAATCTTAAGAATGAGGCCCATTTCGTGTTTGTATTTTCTTTCAGATCAGGAAGAGGGATTGGCATGAGCAGGGGTCACTTTTAAAAGCCAGGATTAATACGAAACTTTCAGTTTATAAAGCTGCAGTGAACCTGAAAATCAAGAGCCTTTCGGCACTGGATTCTGATTCAAGGTCTGTTAAGAGGTTGGTTTATGAGGCAGTTGCAATTTTAATAGATGCTGCTGAGGCATGCTTACTCTCTGGATGGCGAAAGTTGAGATCGTGTGAAGAGCTCTTCGATTCATTGCTTCTAGGGGTAGGACAAATTGCTGTTGCTCGAGGAGGACAGCCGCTGCGCATTTTGCTCATTCGCCTGAAGCCAATTGTTCTCAACGTCTGCGCCCAGGTATGCTTTGTTACTTTTCTATATTACATTTCCATTGATGATTTCTTTTCAAGTTACATTCCAATTGATATTTCCTTAAAATTCCAAAATATTTTTTTCGCAGCCTGATACCTGGAGTAACAACCAGGGGACCATGTTTGAGAGTGTCGCAAAGGCCAGCTGTAAGATTATTGAATCATGCTGGGAAAAGGAGCGAGCCCCTGTAGACACGTACATAATGGGATTAGCGACAAGCATACGGGAACGGAATGATTATGAAGAGCAGGTACACTTACTAATGGTCACCTGCCCATAATGTGTAAACTGGTGCTAAATAATAGTAAATGAATATCTGGTCGGGTCAGCATTTTACTGTGTTATTTGTTTTGGTTTTGTACGTATATCATGTCATTACATTCAGACGTGATACACGCTAATTTTGTATTTCATACATTACCAAATATTGTTTAACGGATTTCACAAATTCAGCGTCCACTCAAATGTCCAGTTGCATTTGTAATTTTATCAAGTCATATGGTTAATAAGTTTTTTTCTGTTTCATAATGAGATCTTCAGTTATTGACATCCTTTTGATTTAAGCATGTTAATTAATGTATCTGGTCATGTGTTAAGTTATTTGAATGCTTACAGAATCTTGTTTTGCCACTAGGAAAACCAAGAGAAACCTCCAGTACCTTTTGTACAGCTTAATGTTATACGCCTGTTCGCTGAGCTGAGTGTTGCAGTCAACAAATCTGAGCTGGTAGATGTGATATTACCTCTTTTTATTGAAAGTCTAGAAGAGGGTGATGCTTCAACACCTAGTTTGTTGAGACTCCGAGTATGGAACTTTGCCTTCAGAGCATGTATTTTGAAATTGATAGGACCTCCCCTTTGTTCATTTATCTGTCAATCCTTTGGCTTCTTATCTTGTATTATGAATCTTACATTTTTGTTTTGTGATCCATACAGCTTCTTGACGCTGTGTCTCGAATGGCCAGTTTAGGTTTTGACAAATCTTACCGTGAAACAGTGGTTTTGATGACTAGAAGTTACTTGAACAAACTGTCAAATGTAGGATCAGCTGAAAGCAAAACAGAGGCTGCTGAAGCCACGACTGAGCGAGTTGAGGTATGTAGTGTATCAAAAAATTTCTATAATACATTAGACTTGGTTTGTTTGTTGTATATTGTCAAATGGATTCTCACTAGTTGAATTACATTTTAGACTCTACCTGCAGGATTTCTTGTTATTGCTGGTGGTCTGACTGGTGATAGATTGCGCTCAGATTTTCGTCATCGATTGCTCTCCCTATGCTCAGATGTTGGTTTAGCTGCGGAGGCTAAAAGTGGAAGGTATACCTGTTTTACTATGCTAAGCACTTGACATTACAATATTCTAATAATGTTTAATATTTTAAGATTTGGATAGGTTTAAATTAAATTTTATTTACATGATGAATTATGCTTTCTGAAGATTTCACATCTGATGCTTACTCACTGCAGCAGTGGAGCAGATTTCCTGGGTCCACTGCTGCCTGCAGTTGCTGCAATTTGTTCTGATTTTGATCCTACTTTAAATGCGGAGCCATCACTTTTAAAACTATTTCGCAACCTATGGTTCTATATTGCTCTTTTTGGCCTGGCACCACCAATACAGAAAAATCCAGTGACTACAAAGTCAGTTTCTACCACACTGAACAGTGTCGGAAACACCGGTGCAATTTCCCTCCAAGCTGTAAATGGACCATATATGTGGAATGTGGAGTGGTCTTCTGCTGTTCAACGAATTTCTCAGGGGACTCCTCCACTTGTAAGTTGATCCTTGAAGGTCTACAAATTTTTTGGTAAACAACTCCATTGATAAATTTTTGCTGTGTATGTTTATAGTTTTTACATTATATCATTGGGAAATTTGTTGCTTTGCCTTGTTATGTGTTTCATCATCATCAAGAAGGAGTGCAGCACTGTTTACTTTTTTCCCATGCTTCTCTAAATTATTATGAATTCGTTGACTTTCTCTTTCAGCCCAAAATTAAATTTTCTCTCTACTGGATTGAACATTTAATAGTGTATCATGCTGTTTCTGCCCAGGTTGTTAGCTCAGTGAAATGGCTTGAGGACGAGTTAGAATTAAATGCTTTGCACAACCCAGGTAGCCGTCAAGGCAGTGGCAATGAGAAAGCTGCTCTTTCCCAACGATCTGCTCTTTCTGCAGCTTTAGGAGGGAGAGTTGATGTCACAGCAATGACCACAATCTCAGGTGGATTGCACTTGCTTTATAATTCATTAGTATAGGAATTGTCAACACCTTCAACTTTTTAGAGAGTGCTGCATACAGTGTTTGGACGCGTTGTCATGCCTTATACTGGCATTTTCTAATAGACTTGTGCATCGCCACGTAACACTAGCAAACATCAAAGCTAATTATTATTTCTTCTAAGACCTATTTTGTGATCAACTTCATATTATATATTAATTTAATTTTGGTACTCACTCTATCCTGACTACTGTGGTGCATTACTTATGTTTATTTGTTTTGCAGGAGTGAAGGCGACTTACCTTCTTGCTGTAGCTTTTCTTGAGATCATCCGCTTCAGCAGCAATGGTGGAATCCTAAATGGTGGCACCACTATTGATGCTGCAAGAAGTGCCTTTACTTGTGTGTTTGAGTATCTCAAGACACCAAATTTAATGCCAGCTGTCTTTCAGTGTTTAACAGCAATTGTCCACAGGGCTTTTGAAACAGCTGTGTTGTGGCTGGTAGGCATTTGTTTAAATTTGGACCTCCTTTATTGCTGATACTTCCAGTTATGTGTACTCATCCTGAGGCCTGTAAACCTTAACCCATGAAGCTTGGACATATTTACTTAGTCATAAGCAGTTGCTGTCTAAATTGATCTAGCAATTGCTTACTATTCATATAAAATATTTAAGGTGGTATGAAAAATGGCCAAGTGTGTATAACAAGTCTATATTCTCTGTTTTTTGTTTTAAGCAAGTTACTTTTGCTACACCTATTGTTTTATAATTTATGAATGCAACTTCATAATTCTTTGTTAAGTGGCATCAAGAAGTTTGTTCAGAGCAGTCTCACAAGTATCTAAATGTCACCTGATTCTTTCTTGTGGAGGACTGAAGTGGTGATAAAAGAGGATAAAAATATATGTGGCTTTAATTGTGGTCATCCCTAGCCTGGCTTAATTGCAGTGTATATTAGAATTGGTTTTTAGTGTCTTGGTAAGGGCAACCTATGTAGGGATGACCGGAAAGATTGTGGAATTGAGTTAGGTCTTTGGGTCATTTTAAGTTGGTGTCAGGGTAGACCCTGGGTCCATTATTAGGTCACTTGCATTGTCACACTTTCAGCCTATAACCTTGGTAGTGAGAGAGACTGTGTTGGAAAGCCATCTTAATTGTGATCACCTCCAGCCTGTCTTAATTGCAACTTATTAGAGAGATTGAGTGTAGTGGGCTGTCCTTATCTTATAAGTAGGTTTTATGGAGTTGAATTGGATTTGAAGCCCAAAAGGCCAGTGTTTACTCTTTAGATAATTAACATCTGCATTTGCTTTTCTTTATGTCCAAAATTGAACTCCTTAAGAAAAACTAGAAGATTGTTATAGTTGAATGATTGTATTGACAAATTCAATGGGTTCATGCCCAGTTTAGTGATTATGAATTATTACACTGCAGTGTAGATTAGGTGTACATGACCTATAATGGTTGTGCTTATCTATGTACCGGTTCTTTCATTTATGTTGTGTTTATGTTTTCTGGGGTTAAAGACTGGTTTTTGTGTTGTTTGCTGTGTCTTTGACTATATGGATTATGGATACAACTGATTGGTCTGGCTTCAGGAAGAACGAGTGTCTGAAATAGGGCATGACGCTGAGACCCGGGATTCAGTACTTACGATGCATACCTGTTTTCTAGTAAAGAGTCTGTCCCAGAGGGAGGATCATATACGAGATATTGCAGAGAACTTGTTGACTCAACTGAGAGACAAGTTTCCACAGGTAAATTTTCAACAGTATCTGTTTTGATTATGGTTACATGTATATTTAGTTACTTCCCTAATGTGTCTCAATTTTCTTTCTTGACATCTGGAATATATTTAAGATTAATGGTATATTTGCAGGTTTTATGGTACTCTTCCTGCATAGACTCTATGCTATTTTCATTTACTGACGACTCTTCTACTACCGTCATCAATGATCCAGCTTGGACAGCCACAGTCCGTACCTTGTATCAGAGAATTGTTCGAGATTGGATAATTAAATCACTTTCAAGTGCTCCATGCACTAGCCAGGGCCTTCTTCAGGTTGGGCTTATCTGTTTCGTTGTCGAAAACCAATATTTTTAGTTTTTGTAGTTACCTTATCATCATCATCACCATCATATTCTCCACAATATGGAGGGCATGCTGTGATATGCCGTTTCCTGAATGACCATAATTGTATGTTTATTTGAACATTAAAATTCAAATCTGTTTTTTAAAGTGTCAAACGCACAATGATCTTTTACTTGGGTTTATCGTCATTCTCTGCACAAAAAAGTAACTTTATAGAAAATTTTAAGGTTTGATTTTGTGCTTCTGCTTCTTCTGTTGAAATTCCTTTGATTTTGATTTGTACTTAAATCTGATTGTACTTAACTTCCATTCTGGATCTGGTCCAAAAATGTGGTGGTTGCGTAAATTTTATTGTGCCTAAATTCCTTTCATTTTGATTATTACTTACTTTCTAATGCATATATATATATATTGGTGACAGTGTAATTATATCTTTATTTTTATGAAGTCCTCACCAGTTTCTCTTTACACTATGTGTGTATGTATTTCACATCAGGATAAACTTTGTAAAGCAAATACTTGGCAAAGAGCACAGCCCACAATTGATGTTGTTTTACTTTTATCTGAGATAAAAATTGGCACTGGGAAAAATGAATGGCCAATACAAACAGCAAATATTCCTGCAGTAATGGCTGCGGCAGCTGCAGCTTCCGGGGCAAACTTAAAAGTATCTGAGTCTTTTAACTTAGATGTTATCAGTTCTGGTAAGTGTAACCAAGCTGCAGCGACAGTTAAGTGCAACCATGCTGGAGAAATTGCTGGAATGAGAAGGTTGTATAACAGCATTGGTGGATTTCAATCCGGTGCTGCACCTCCTGGTGGTCTTGGACTTGGAGCTGGACTTCAGAGAATTATATCGGGAGCTTTTCCTCAGCACCCACAAGCTGAGGATGACTCTTTTAATGGAATGTTACTTAATAAGTTCGTGCGTTTACTTCAGCAGTTTGTCAACGTAGCAGAGAAAGGTGGGGAAGTGGTCAGATCTGAATTTCGTGATACTTGCTCTCAGGCCACTGTGCTGCTTTTGTCACATTTGGTAAACATTTCTTGCTAGTATTTTAGTTGGTTATACTAGAAGTTAGAACTCAAGGGAATCTATATGTCATACCTTTATCTGAGTTATGTTTTTTCTTATGGACAAGAGTTCTGGATCCAAATCAAACATGGAGGGCTTCTCGCAACTTCTTCGTCTTCTTTGCTGGTGTCCTGCTTACATTTCCACCCATGATGCAATGGAAACTGGTGTTTTCATATGGACATGGTTGGTTTCTGCTGCACCAGAGCTTGGAGCTCTTGTTCTTGCCGAGCTTGTTGATGCATGGTTATGGACACTTGACACCAAGCGGGGTCTTTTTGCCTCTGAAGCAAGGTTTTCTGGACCTGCTGCAAAACTCAGGCCTCACCTGTCCCCTGGGGAGCCTGAACCGCAGCCTGACATTAATCCTGTTGAGCAGATAATTGCTCATCGACTATGGCTTGGATTTCTTATTGATCGTTTTGAGGTTAGGCACTGATTGCTTTGAGGTTACTCTATTTATTAACGTACATTTTCTCATTTTGCGGCTCTATCTAAATTGCTTTGTCTAACTGTTTGTTTTTATCCTAAGTGCCCGTAGTATGTTTTCATTTTTGTATGGCGTGCAAAAGAAATTCATGACTAACTATTAGGTAAGTTGTTTAGTTTGAGGAACCTAAGATAGGAATTTAAATCACTGTTTGCATTGTGATGATTAATAAATTAGAAGTTAATAAATTGTCAGTTGAAATTGCTCATTTAAATTGAAAATTCTGTCCTGTTTGGTGCTATATTTAAATTGCCATATTTAAATGTGAAATTGGTCCACGAATCTTTGATTTCTCTATAAATCTACTGGGTTTACAGTAAACAATTATGTTAGTTGTTTGATATGGGTTAATGGATTAAGGAACATATTCATCATGAACCACCCTTTATTTAAAGATTGATACTTAGTTCGTGATTAGTGGTTCTTGTATATTTTTTCGAGTTAAATTGTCACCAAATGTACTAATTGGTAACATTTTTTTCTAAAGCATTAAATATATAAATACACATCGTGATTGAGGGAGGCATTGTCTCGCCCCTTATGTTGTAAAATGCTGAATCTAGTTTCAACCTTAAAATATTTCAATTATTTGCATTGCTTCCCTGAATCATTTCTTATCCTGTATCATGTAGGTAATTCGACATCAAAGCGTGGAGCAACTCCTGCTCCTTGGTAGGTTGCTGCAGGGGACAACAAAGCTTCCCTGGAATTTTTCACACCATCCTGCGGCCACTGGCACTTTTTTCACTCTGATGCTTCTAGGGCTCAAGTACTGCTCTTGCCAGTTTCAGGGAAATCTGCAAAAATTTCATCTGGGGCTTCAGCTGTTGGAAGATCGGATTTATAGGTGAACACAAGTGACTTATAGTCTTTGTTTGGCATTCTTGGTGAATTTGTCCTAAAATTTTCATTTTCTTTATATGTGCGTGTTAGATTGTATGCCTTTAATGCTTAAAGTACTATTGTAAATCATGCAATAGGTGAGTTTTTCTTTCTGTAACCTACTGTCAGTCAGTTAGAACTTTGTTACAAGTTAGTTATAGTCTTGTCAGCATCAAGTCAACCCGGAGTCAGCACTATAGCTAGCTTCATCAAGACACTTCTTGGTGTTTCTTCTATAAATTTGTACCATTCATCAGTAATCAGTAACAATAAAATCCTTCATTTTTTTTTTTATTTTTTTTTTCTGTTTAGTTTGTCAGATATACAAATTCTGTAAGTGCTAACTGCTAGTAGTGCTGGTGATAAACTTTGTTTGCTATTATTTATTCATCAATTTGTGCCCTTCTGCATGAAGCATGTACTTTGTAAGTTCTTACCATAATTCGTGAAAGGTCGTAATCATAAATTGTATTCATTATTCACTTCCTCTCTTCTTGCATTGTTTTAGTTCTCCAATCTTGGTGGCTTGAAACATTTTCTGGAAACTGCACAACTTAGCATGCTCTTTTTTAGGTGGTCAAGTTTGTCTGGACTTACTGTGATGAGTTAGAACATGGAACTGGTGAAGTTATGTAGATTAACTCTGCTTGTTGAGCCAAATCAGTCCCTATCCCCATCCCCTGAAATTTGTATCCCGAATATTCCAATGTTTTCTATATGTTCTGCGTGATTTAAGTATAGTTAATTATCATCCCTTATCTTTCAATTTTAACCAATAAACAATGTTTGCAATTTGTGCTCTAATTTATTATTTTTCAAGCTGAATGTTCTGCCCTGTTCAAAAAGAATCAGTGTATCTTCTGTAGTTTTTTATTTTATCATATATTGAAAATCAAAAACTATATCCTGTTCCACCGACAAAAATGTGTCTTAATAATGCTAAATCTGTCATTTATTTGAGTTGGAAATTTTGGTAGATTAATCAGCTGAATGTGTGAGAGTCCGGGGCCTGGTATAACTGCAAAGGACATGTCTAGCATTTCATGTTAGCTCTACAATAAAGTAGGTCTTTAGGCTTTTATAAACATTTTCATATGATGCATCTTTACATTTACATGGGCTATTCTTGCAAAGATAAATTGGATTCATCATGTTCACCTTTCTTTGGGTTAATTGCAAATGTTATTTGGTGCTTTTATAGGGCTGCTTTGGGTTGGTTTGCTTTCGAGCTTGAATGGTATGACACAAACTATTCAAACTTTGCTCAGTGTGAAGCCCAGTCTGTTTCTTTATTTGTTCAATACCTCTCGAATATGAAAGTAGATACCGTTCAAGTTGGGTCAAAAGGAAATGGACAAGAAAATGGGAACTCTTTGACTGACACGGTAATATTTTTATGACTAAAATTATCAACTTATACTGTGGACTTTGAAATTTTATTCTGTTTATCTTAAAACTTAAAATTGTTATCATGTCCTTTTAATTTTTTATCTTTGTCTATGAAAGTAGTTTTATTTCTCAAATGGACGTCAATATATCCTAATCTGAATTTCTACATTTATGCTAGAGTGATCTCTATCATCCTGTTTGGGGTCAAATGGAAAACTATGCTTCAGGAAGAGAAAAGCGGAGGCAGCTACTTTTAATGCTATGCCAGTATGAGGCTGATAGGCTTGACGTCTGGGCACAGCCAACTAACACAAAGTATATAACTATATATTTATCTGTTTCTGATCACTTGAATTTTGTTAAATGTTGTGTGTTTCTTGTCCTAAGCTTTCAAATACCTGGTATGTATTTTCAGAGAAATGGGTTCCCGACCCAAGATTAGTGCAGATAAATGGGTAGAATATACTAGGACTGCCTTCTCCGTGGATCCTAGGATTGCTTTATCTTTGGCCTCAAGGTTCCCTACCAATACATTTATAAAAACAGAAGTTACTCAGCTTGTACAGGTATGTTCTTTTTCAGCGATAAATATTAACTGGAAGCCCTAATGCCTAGTGTCTTCAAAGTGAGAATTTTTAATAGGTTTAAGATTAAAGTTTAAATGTTTTGATCAACTTCTGTTGCCTATGTTCTGGAGTCTTGTCAGACAATAAAATGTTGTTGAAAATCTTACATTGATTTGAGATTGTTGAAATAAAAGAAAGAGAAACATAGGATGTATCCCTAATGTGTATTGAGCACATAGGGTCTTGCATTTATAAGTAGAAAAATATAACTAGATGGGCCTAAGCCCATTACATCTAGCAGAGATAAAATCAAATTATTGTATACAAGTGAGTGTAAATCTCATTTTACAAGCTGATTTTGTGAAGTGAAGTTAGAATTAAAGTTCATTGTCTAATGATGATATCAGAGCTCATCCTTGTGCCACCAGTTATTGGGCCGTTATCAAACAACCTACAAATACCTAGTTTCATGCTCGATATATTTAGTCCTCAATGTGAGTGTGCAAATCTTACCTTACAAGTTGGTTATGAGTGATATTGGATTATCTTTAAAGTCCACTTTCTACCAAGGGTTTATGATAGAGAATTTAGGTAGAGATTATCATGAGTAGCAAATTGCAAGAGGAGTCTTATATGTCACATCCCATTGAAGAAATGATATGTATAAATAAAGCACAGGGAAGGGTGGGCAGTGAAGTAATAATCCAGTGTGGGTCTTTCAAGTGACTTCGTGGTCTTAGCCCAATTCAATGAATAAAATAAAGGAATATTAAAGAATGGGGTGTTATGCACAAGGATGCTTGGACTCCTGACCTATGATTCTTTGGAAGCTTACAATTATCCCCTCTACCAAACACCCCCAAAATGATCAAATACATTCATTTCTCAGCTGTTAAATTGTGTATCCTGAACAGAAATTTCATACATTTTAAGTTCCAATAAGAAATTCATAGTTATATTGTTATCGTTCAAAAGCAATATGCTTTGTGTTGAAGGAAGAAATATAATCAGCCTTACCCGAACTATACTTTTTGTTATGTTTTGAAGACTATTTAATTACCAGTCAATGGAAGAATCTGTGCCTGTGTAGTTTTTTTAGTTTTTCATTCATTCCAATAATTCTCTGCTTTACAGGAAAATATAGTGGATGTCCGCAACATACCAGAAGCATTACCTTTCTTTATCACCCCAAAGGCAGTTGATGATAATTCAGTGCTCTTGCAACAATTGCCTCATTGGGCTCCTTGTTCTATTACACAGGCTCTAGAGTTCCTTACTCCGGCATACAAGGGACATCCACGGGTAATGGCATATGTTCTAAGGGTTTTGGAATCCTATCCTCCTGGACCAGTGACTTTTTTCATGCCACAGCTGGTGCAGTCCTTGCGACATGATGACCAGGTTAGATATCTACTGAAATTTATTTTCATGTTTTATTCCTATTGTGTGTGCTTTCTTCCTACTGTTTCATGATGGACATAAAAAACCCCATTTACCTTTTTTTCACCATTAAATAAGCCTTGTAATTTTACAGTCGAGACCACATTTAGATTTTCAAAATAGCACTGGAGCAAAAACAAAAATACGTCAGTAAAAATATTTTTCGCCGGTTGAATCTCATTATGCGTTGTTGTCTTACTTTTTTTAGTCACTTCTAATATATCTTGACTTCGTGAAAAATCTCATTGAGGGAAACATCTTCAGTTCAGACATTTTAGCAAATGAAAATTTCTAACCTTTTTTTAATGTTTTTTAAATTTAAACATTTTCTGAAGTCAATCTATAATAATTGACGGGGAAGGTGTAAATAATATAAGGTCAGTAATGACTTTCATGTTTTTGCTCAGTAACCAAATGCGTACATTTATTTTTTTCAGAAATTAGTTGAAGGTTATTTGCTTAGAGCTGCTCAAAGAAGTGATATATTTGCCCATATTCTTATCTGGCATTTGCAGGTATGACTTGTGATTATGTTTTTCTTACATTCAGACTGTGGTCCCTTTTTATATCGTCAACGTATGCGTTGCAAGTCATTTGTTTTTAGTTTAATAATTTGTTAAACACTGATTTTACTTTTGGCAGGGTGAGACTGTACCTGAGCCAGGAAAAGACCCAAACAGTGGGAAGGTATGCTAAAGCCCAAAAGAATGTTTCTTCATACTGTGTAGTTAATTAGTTAAGAGCTTTCTTTATATTGATTGACTCTAATTTGGCTTCCCCTCTCTTCTGTGCCTAACAAAGTGACCCTTAGCTTTTGTTGGATGGAGAGATGGAAAATGAAATAGTGGAAAAAAGAAAAGAGAATTATAGTGAATAAGGAGGTTGTTTGAATTAGTCAAAAGCGGGTAGAAATGAGGGCCAAGTTTGTAAGTGTGTGATCGATTTGATTGAAGTGAAAAAGGTTGGTAGGCATTTTCTTTGTCAAAGTCCTAATTGCCCCTGTACCTTATTTTGTAAATTTAAACATGCAACGTACAAAATAGCCCCTGTTGGTGGAAAAAAAGATGTTCCAAACAGACATCTTGTGCAAAAACAACCCACATAATCGACTATGTTCATGGATAGTTGATTATGTGGCCATATTGCATGCAAAATATTATTCTTTTAGCCCTATATAATGGATTATGGCCAATACATAATTTATTATGTAAGTTTTAGACTGCAAATAATTGAAATTTAATTGAGATACGTTGCTTTGGCTTGTTGTAATCACGAGCCAGCACTGCTCTTGAGTCAATTGTGTGGTTAAAGATATGGTCAAAATGGTACGTTTTTCACTACCAGCGTGATTTTCACATGTTTTCTGGTGAGTGACGAGTGGAAACAATTGCAACAATCCATCCCTTCAAATCAATCCATCCCTAAACCCTAAACCCTAAACCCTAAACCCTAAACCAAAACCATATCTCTCTTGCAAATCACCTCAAGTTCATCTGTGGCTGTAGCACTCACCCTGAAACAATTCAAACACTAGAGAGAGAGGGAGAGAGAGAGAGAGAGAGAGAGAGAGAATGTTTACGGAGAAGTGCACCTATAGCCTACTTTGAGATAAGATACAATAGATACAGAAAAAAAAACAGCTATTTATGACAGACAATAAGTTATAGCACAACAGCTTATCTGGCATCAGAACAAGCACTGTGAAAGGTATCCTCTGTTTTTGAAATTGAAAGAAAAGAACAACAGAGTGAAGCAAGAGCTTGTCATATTGATAATCAAAGTGAGAAGCATTCCTGGACTCCGAAGCAGGTTATTAAGACATAAATAGGAGGAAATATAGTTTTTGTTTTAAGACTTACAGTTATAACAATTAGTCCTTACCCATTTCTTGGCTTCAGAATTAAAAGATGAGGTGCCATGTATCAAATATTTGGTCTCTTAGTTGTCAGACCGGTATGCCCAAAATCAAATTATTTTGTTTAATTGCTTGTTGTCCCGACAGTCAGTCAATAAGATGCAATGAGAAAACATTATCTTGAGTTAGCATCAACGTGGCTGTTTCTCATATTACCTTAAGTTCCTCAATTTGCAGAGACATCATCCTAGTGTTGTCTGTAATCTTTGGCACTTGGCATTCAAATATGCATCACTACTTTCAGTTCTTGTGATAAATATAGTGGAGAAATATTAGCATCAAACACTATAACACTCTTTCAATCACATTTTTATTATTGACCCGAATTTATTGGAAGTCCTAAAAATAATGATTTCCGCTCCATGCCTAGTTTAATGAGCCCCGCCCATGACTTTGTAGTTTATAATAAATTTCAGTTTATAATTTAGATTAGAGTAAATAAGAGAATGTATTGCTAACATTCAAATATATTTGATGTGAATTCTTGATTTTTAGATAGAATCTGCTGGATTTTTGTTTTTTAAATCATGCTTTATACGTTTGTTTCTGTGTTTCTATTTCAGAGTGGTGCATTTCTTGAACTGCTGCCAGCTGTAAGGCAGCGCATAATTGACGGTTTTAGGGGAAAGGCACTTGACATATTTAGAAGAGAGTTTGATTTCTTTGACAAAGTTACATCCATCTCTGGTGTACTATATCCACTCCCTAAAGAAGAACGCCGAGCTGGTATCAGAAGGTAATGGGCAAATGTCTGAAGGCATATTTTAATTGTGAATTGAGTTAATTTTTCAATGTTCTTTTAGTGGAAGCTAGTGTTTATTTTTACCATCTGCTAGGGAGTTGGAGAAAATTGAACTGGATGGCGAGGACCTTTATCTCCCAACAGCTCCTAACAAACTTGTTACGGGTATTCGAACTGATAGTGGTATTCCCTTACAATCAGCCGCCAAAGTCCCAATCATGATTACTTTTAATGTAGTAGATCGAGATGGGGACAGAAGTGATGAAAAGCCACAAGCTTGCATTTTCAAGGTTAGTTGGGTTTTATTCATGATATCCTTTGTAGGCTCATTTCAAGATTTTTAGTTGTTGTCCTGTCACGAAACTGCAGAACATTACGCTGAGAGACTTGGAAAATTAGCCTTCTTCAAAATATACTCTTAGTATGGCTCATGTATACCCTAGTTATACACGTATATTTTCTTAAAGTACGCTATAGTTTTTTTCCTTTTTTTTAGGACTGGGTTGGTAGATGCTGAGATAATTTGATATTAAATATGAGCAAAATAAATAGAAGTGAGCAACATGTTTGGAGTATGGTTAGTATTTGATAAACCAATTTTTTTGCAACGCTTGATTGTTTTCTTGCTTTTTGTCAATTATGCTTAATTTGAGTGTTTTGTGGTTCTTGGGCTGACTATTTTATTGCATTGAAGGTCGGAGATGACTGTAGACAAGATGTTCTCGCCCTTCAAGTAATATCACTACTTAGTGATATATTTGAAGCTGTTGGAATTAATCTTTACTTATATCCTTATGGTGTTCTGCCAACTGGTCCTGAGAGAGGTATAATAGAGGTGAGTTCGTTATCTTATGATACAACATTGTGAGAATTCTTTGGCTCATCAGTCTAAGTATTTTCTTGATCAGAATGGAGAATGCCAGTGCAGTGACAACTGCTAACTTATGGTAGTCCTTGGAAGTGTACTTTTGAGCAATTTATTTCTTTTGGGCAATTGGATTCTCAGTCTAGGACGTGGAACTGGCATGGTTGTCAAATTATCATGTTAAACACAAGTTTTACGATCCTAGGACACAAACAAGTTGAATTACATGCCAAGTTTTTTTTTTATCAACCACGTACGCACTGTTTTGACTTAGCACACAATTTTGATTGATTTTGTTGGGTACCCCTGCAACATGCGTATCTATAATACTAATTTTGTTGTACTATGGACAATAATATTGTTATTTTATGTTTTGTTAAACTAACAAATAGAGCAAGTGTTTAGCTAACTATGCTAAAACAGTCACTTAGGTAAAATAGTTCTGTTATTATTATTTGATGTAAATTTTTAACTTGTATTTTAGCCTTGTATCTCCTCAAAATATTTTGGTCCTAATTGCTTTGTGGATTTTGTAATTTTTTTTCTTTTTTCACTTTTCCAGGTTGTGCCAAATTCGCGTAGTCGAAGTCAGATGGGGGAAACGACTGATGGAGGTTTGTTTGAGATATTTCAGCAAGACTTTGGACCTGTAGGATCTGCCAGTTTTGAGGCTGCACGCCAGAACTTCATCATTAGCAGTGCTGGTTATGCTGTTGCTAGTCTTTTGCTTCAACCAAAGGATAGACACAATGGCAACCTTCTCTTTGATAAGTATGATCTCTGTCTTTCTTCTATTACCGTGTCAGCAAAGTCAGTTATAATTTCTTGTGCATCTGAATTTAGCTTTAGAAGCCTCTGAAGCATCAGAACATCTTCATTGTTTTCCCCCTACCCCTTCTTGCCTTTCTGTCCAATAAATGGCATAACTAATATGAATTCTGATGCAGTGTTGGAAGGCTAGTTCATATTGACTTTGGTTTCATCCTCGAAACTTCTCCGGGTGGGAATATGCGTTTCGAAAGTGCTCATTTTAAGCTGAGCCATGAGATGACACAATTATTAGATCCATCTGGTGTTATGAAGAGTGATACATGGAGCCAATTTTTAAGGTAGTAATGGCATTCCTATCTATATAGATTACAAACTTAATTTTTTACCTGGAGAAGTCCTGCATAAAAATCTAAACGTTCTTTCACTGTTTCTTGTACATCTAGTTTGTGTGTGAAGGGGTACCTTGCAGCCCGACGACGTATGGATGGGATCATCACCACTGTAGCTTTGATGCTAGACAGTGGGTTGCCTTGCTTCAGCAGGGGTGATCCTATTGGCAATCTTCGGAAGAGATTTCATCCGGAGATGAGTGAGCGTGAAGCAGCCAATTTCATGACCCATGTTTGTAAAGATGCTTACAATAAGTGGACCACTGCTGGCTATGACTTGATACAGTATCTGCAGCAAGGCATCGAGAAGTGAGATACTTAGACCTTACCTAACATGTACATGGTTGCTTGTAGTTTTACCTTCATTGTTGTCCTATGCTTTGATTTTTTTTCTTTTTGAGGAATTTTCACGGTTATAGTAGGTATTGTTGAGGAGGGAATTGTAGTAAATTAATTACGATGAATATTCAAAAGTTCTGTAATATTTTTTTGAGGGTTCCTCATAGTGTAAAAATACAGCTTTGTAATCTTATTTATTAATGGTAAATACAATTCATTTAGGTCATTCCTACAACCTCCCGTTACCTTCTTTATCAGACACGTCCGAAACCTCGGGAAAAAGAAACACCACATTCATTTACCAGAATGAGTTTATGATAAATATTGAATGTGCTGTGTTTTACCAGACATTGAACACTTTAATAATGAGAGTGAATTCATCTTTATTTTATTAATAAGGTTTAATTGTTCTTTTTTCCTCATTATTTGTTAATTATATTCAATTTTCTTATTATTAATACATAATTAAATTTTATCATTTAATTTCAAATTCACTTGATATCTTAAGTTTTTAAAATCTACGTAACTTTGTATCTTAGAGTCTAAATTGACTTGGAGTTGTCAGCGGCCTTTTATTAGCAGTTTAAAACTAGTGTTGATTATTATCATCTAAAGTCAATTTAAATTGAAGGGAATAATCTTGAACGATGGGACTCCAAACCATTTATGAACATCAATATAAATTTGAATTTTCTGTTTAATTTTTTCTATTGAATCTTTATAATATATCGTTTATCATTAATTTTAACGTTTTAAAATATATTAAAAAGATACAATAAAAATATTAAAATGGTGTAATTTTAATGTTTAATTGAGGACAATATGAGAAAAACTAATAAAAAATCTGGACTCCATTAATAATGGGTGAAATTGAATAAAAGAAATAAAAAGTAGGAAAAAAGTAAGCCCGATAACAAATATTACTCGTATTTGATACTCACTGTTGTTGTGGATAGAATCACCAGGAACACTTGCCATCATCGTGAGTGAATTAGTTTTGTTCTCTTACGATATGATGGCAGGATATTCAAGTTGGGTTGTTCGATTACAGAGAGAATATACAGATCATTCAATGTGTTTGTAACTGAAATAAAGTACTCAAATTCCATGGAATTCAAATAATATTCAGGAAAAAGGGAAATGTTACATTATAAATATTAGGTTGGAATGTTGAAATGCTATCACACTTTCATACTACGCTTGTGGCATTATTAGTAGCGAAAGCTTTTAAAGAGCCATTATTATGTCTTCCTCCTTCTAATTCGCCAATTCTATCTCTGCATTGTTCTCACTGTCCCTATCACCCCTGCTTTTAGACCATGCCGTAAATTTACCAAAAGACCCTTCCGTTTCCTCAAGGGTCTTGCCCTGTGTTTCGGGGAGCATGATAAAGAAGAAGATCCATCCACACATCGCGATTCCCCCGAAGATGAAGAAGGCCCCACCAATAGTGATCTTATCAGACAGTGACAAGAACGTCATCGAGATAACCCCACTCGTCACCCGATTCACCACAACTCCCATAGCCGCACCCTGGGCGCGTAGCCTCAACGGGAAGATCTCGGAGCTGTAGACCCACGTGATGGGACCCGCCCCAACGGAGAACGTCGACACGTAGGACAAAACCGTCGCTATGCTCAGGCCAATGGCCCACTTCATCACACCGCGTGAGTGATCGATGATGGTCAGGCTCACGCCCAGCGTCAGAAGCGAGAACACCATGCCGCCAACGCTGGTCAATAACAAGGGTCGACGCCCGACCCGGTCCAACAAAAACGTAGCCACCAAGATGAAAACGGTCTTGGCGAATCCAACGGCCACTGTCGCCAGAAGCTGCTCGGCGTCGGATTCCAGGCCAGCCTTTTTGAAAATCTCGGGGCTGTACAGCACCACGGCGTCTATGCCGGAAGCCTGTTGGAAGAAGTGGAGGCCCAGCGCGGCGATGAGGATGTGACGCACCGCGGGTGTAGGGTAAAGGATTAGCTCTTTCCATACACCCTCACCGCCGCTGTTCTGGTTGGTCACTTGAACGACGTCGTCGTTGCAGTTCTCCGGGATCCCAGCCGCGGCTTTTATATCTGCTAGCCTGAGCTGAGCCTCTTGGGGAGAGTCGGAGATTTTGTTGAGAACTTTTGTGGCTTCGCCGAGCCTACCTCTCATGACCAGCCACCGTGGAGACTCCGGCATGGCCAACACTCCCACCGCCAGGATCACCGACGGCACCGCCCCCACTCCCAGCATCATCCTCCATCCCAGGTGAAGTGGCAGCTTCGAAAAACAGTAGTTTGATATGTATCCCAGTAATATCCCTCCATTCACGAATACCTTCATCAATATCAACCATATCAGTTATTATTATTACTATTCTCACATAATAAAATCATCTTTCAAATTTATATCTCCACTACCTCGGGGAAGGAGGTCAGAAAACCACGACACGAAGGAGGGGACACTTCCGCCGTGTAGACGGGAGCAATCATCAGAGCATAACCGATGCCCACGCCCGCCACAAAACGCGCGAACATCAGAAAGGGATAGTTTGGAGAGAATCCCATGAGGAGGGCTCCGACGAAGAAGATTCCTCCGGCCACGACGATCGTGTAGCGCCGACCGATCCAGTCCGAGGTTCTCCCGGCGAGACACGAACCTATGAGAGAGTAAAGGTTGATGATTCCTACCACGATCTCGATTTGCACGTCCGTCAGTTTCAGGTCCCTCTTTATATATATCACCGCTCCACTCATCACCCCAACGTCTGCACCAAACTCCTCATCATCATCATCAAGTTCACATGCAATATATAGAGTACTTGGTGCAGAAGAGAAAAAAGAAGGTTACTTTTACTCATGCATGTCATGTCTACGTATAGTTTTTACTATATTTTAACACTCACTCACCATAGCCAAGTAATATGGAAGTCATGGAAGCCAATATGGCACAAGCGAAAGCAAACTTGTTCCTTTTGGGAGGCTTCTGAGGATCAAAATCCTGAAGAGATTTCTGAGGTGCTGCTTTTCCCTCCTCCATCTTCACTGTATCTCTCTTCTGCTACGTGAATAATGCAGTCTATATTTGAGTAGCCATGGGAGATGGAGGTGCCAGGTGGTACTGAAATTATTATGCAGGAGGAGTGGTTTATATAGAGAGCATTCACATGAGCTTAGACAGCGGTGTCCCGCATGTATGGGTGAACGCGTGGAACCTCTACCCTCTCTTGGAAACGTCGTCGTCATTGTTGTTCATCTTACTACTCCAAAACTGCGACAATGGCTAATGGGGTTACCTAATTTTGTTCTTCCACACTCTCTCTGCTCGCCGGTTCCTTCAGCTATTCCTTCCATTTTACTTCATCAATTTCTGAATCTACAACACACTTTAAACTTTAAACCATACTGTTTCTGGATTAAATCCAACAGATTAATTAGTCACTGGTGTGTGGATTAATGAGTGTTTAATTAGTGTGTTTGTATGTGCCTCCAAAGAATGAGGGAGTAATTATGTGTGGTTAAATGAGTGTTTACGGTGTTGGTGTGTGTCTGTCAAAAGAAGGGAGTAATTTTTCAAACATTAGTTGACTGGTGATATAAAAGAAATGTTATTAGTTACTATATATGTTTTTCAGTGAAACTTTATCAACATTGTTTTACTTTTATATTAATAAATCGAGTAAATTTAATTAAACACATTTGTAAAGCTTTATACAATTACACAAACTGAAATGAATTCCTTTACACAAGTCAAAATTAGCTTAAGTATAAATTAAGAATAAAGATTTTAAAAATTTACAAATTTACAAATTAATTCATACCAAACTAATTTTAATTTCCAAAATCTGGATATATATATATATATATATATATATATATATATATATATATATATATATATATATACACACGTTTGTCTTAATTAAAAGGAAGTAAATCTGGGATTTGATATTATTTATTTTTTTGTAATTTTTTAAATATATACACAAGTTAAAAATAAAATTAAAAGAAATGAGAGACAAAAAAGCACCAATAAATTAAGTCATGCGTATAAATTAATTTTAATTTATACGTTTTTTTTCTTATTTGTTTATATTTGCTTATGAAAAACTATTTGATGATGTTATTATTACGATATTATCTGTTAGAAAAGATATATACACGTGTTCTTTGTTGGGTTTCTATTGAAAACAATTTCACTATGAATAAAAATAATAATAATATTTCTGATTAAAAAAAATAATCTGATTATGACAACACGATATCTTTGTTTCTCCTTCTCCTGCCTCAATAGTAGGTCATGAATTTTGAACAGTTATTCGTAATGCTGTTTATGACAGTTTATTTAAGGGTCAAGATGTAAAATTAAAATTTATTTATTAATATATTTATATATTTTTGTTTTAAGAATTTAACAAACGGATTAATTAAATTCTCTTATACAAGTAAATTTAATCTCTAAATTTAGTACGATAGGAAATAGTTTATTTATACATTATAAAATTGCATATTTGTAAATGATTAATTTTGTAAATCTCAATATGCATAATCATCACTGATTTTAAACATTAACTTATTCTCAAAGACGTTTCCAGCCTTTTTCTGGAAGTTTGCTGAAATTGTGACAAAAGTAATATATGCATCTTTCTTCAAATTTATTGAGAAAATAGAAATATTTAATTTTTCTGTATATTTTAACGTATACAGAATTTTGAACAGAAAAATAATGTTTATTACGGAAATTTCACAAAAATAAAGATTAATTTTCTAATTTTTCTAATTAGTCAAAAAAATAACACAAAAGTGAAAAATGTCATGACAAGTAATTAATATTATCGGTTCTAATATCATTGTAACTCTTTTTCTAAGAAAATACCAAAAAAAATTGACATCAAGAAGACGTGAACAAATATATAAAAGATAAAAAAAATACATTTAATCTAAAATTTTAAGAAATTATGAATATTTTAACTTATTTATTATTTATCTTATCCATTTTTATCTTTTGGCTTATCGTAAATTTTTACAGGAATATCTATAACAATACGTAAAGACGATACTTTCTTTTATTTTTACATCTCGATATTCTTATTTTATCCTTAATTATTACTTTCAAAATTAATTATTATTTTAAAATCTCTTTTATCTTTAATCGTTATGTTCAAATTTTCTTTTGTGTATATATTTTATTTTTTAAATTTTATATTTAAAAACTATTTTAATAATTAATTATATATCTTTTATTCATCTTAACTCAAATTTTTATAAAAATTAAGAAAATACGAACGTACAAACACAATAGTACTACAATAGTATCTGTGTTCGGTGATATATTATAAGTTTTTTAACTTTGTATTATTTATATCATCATTTTTAGTCAAATGTGACTTTGAACTCATCGTCATGAGACTCTATACCATTATTATAAATAACAGATTAAATGTTTATAGTTTGAGGTGTGGTAATATGCACAAATATGGACCAAATTCAGTTCATGATAGGGTTATATTATTACCAATTTATAGTTGGAATATGTGATTGTTAAATTATATATATAGTGATAAAGTGAATAATTTTGACATGAAAATAAGATAGTCCACGTGATTTTGTATGTGGAAGATTGAGGTGAGGTCAACATCTTCGTTTAAAATCTTTAACTTTCAATTTTTTTGGACTATGCTCAGAAGGTTCCCACCATGGTAGCAAACCTCTCATAATACATGTCTTCAACCTTTACATCATTTTCTTAATTAAAGCGCCGAGTCAAATCACCCAACAACAAACAAAACACAATAAATAACATAATCTATTCATTTTTATAACTTTTAGAAATACAAGATGTCAAAACATGCGGGTATTTTTGATAAAATTCATACTAAATAGAAAATAATATTGTAAATGGGCATATGCGATTAACGAATACATCGTATTTTTTATATTCGTATGTTAACATGATATATACGGATATAATATATATATTCTTAGACATTTGTACTTATTATGTTATAATTTAAATTAGAAAAACATGATTAAAAATTAATACATTGATTTTGAATGAGTTATTTTAATTTTTATTTTTTATAGATTGTTATTCAGCACTATTTAAATAGATTATTTGGACTTTGTTTAAAATTTATGAATGTTGTTAACTTTTTTATAACATTACGTGGTTTTACAATGTATTTGGAAGAAAAAATCTTAAGAATTTATTTATTATTAGGGTTTTTTAAATAAGAAATTTTAAAAGAATTTGAAGTTTTATAATAAAAGTTTAAAACTCTTTATACTTTCTTATTAAATGTTCTCTTTGTATTTTTTTTTTTAGTCTAAGTGGAGAGAGATGTCATGTGTCCAATCTCAATTAAAATGTCATCCATTTAACTAAGGTCAAAATGACATGGTTTCAATTAAAGTTAAGATGTCATCATCTTAATTTTGACCAAAACTTCATTAACTTAATCGATATTAAAATAATACGTCAACATGACATTATTTTTTTCAAAAAGACAATAAAAGTTTATTAAAGGCTAAAGTCTATTTTGGTTATTTCTTGGTTAACTTTGTTTAAGTTTTAGTTTTTGCTAATGTAAACTAAGTATAATGTTACCTCTTAGTCCATATACTAGTACAAAAAGTACATTTAACTAGACATAATATACTACAATTTTAAGAAAAATATAGTTGTACCGTTCAGGGAATGGTCGACCTCAACGTGCTCATCATGATTCCGACTTGATAAATATTTATCATAAAACAACGAGTTTTAGTCATAGGCCGAGGTGACGAGCATTTAGGCCGAGGTGGCCGAGGTGGCCGAGGTGACGAGCATTTGGGCCGAGGTGGCCGAGGTAACGAGCACTTGGGCCGAGGTGGCCGAGGTGACGAGCAAATATCACTGGATTTTAGGAATAACCACCCACATGCGAGATTTCAGGAGAAAATAGTGGAGAAGTGGGTAGGTTGGTTAGCTAAAGATCTGGCATTAAAATAGTAGTTTAAAGACTGAAGGACTCTATATATACATAAGGGATTAAGGAAAAAAAGGGGGGTGAACTCAGAAGTGAGAGAGAAAATTATTGTTCTGGTTTGGCCATCATTCCTAGACTGGAACAATAGTCTTTAAAAACGCAATAACATTTTTTAAATTATTGACAAAGTTACTCTGCTTCTAAGTTATTCGAAACCTACATCCTAACTGTCTGAGTATAGATTGTGGTTCTTGTCAGGTTTTACAGAGGGGGTTTCACTGGGGAGAACAACACCAATGAGATCTGAGCCTAACCACATAAGACACTAACACCACTCTCAATCCAAAACCTTAAGGCAATGGGTTTATGGGTCGTGATTCTTATATAGTGCTCTACTTTCTCATTTCTGGTCAATGTGGGACTTAGACTCACACTTGGATTCTTAACAATCTCCCCCTCAAGGGTGAGTCCCTTCAACCACATTGGTACACCCCCCCTCCAGCGGAAGCATTTCCAACCACAAGTACTCCTTTTCTGCCCTTTTCTGTACCACCGTTATTCTTAACGGGACACGCTTTACCTGGAACCCTTACATGGGACCTTTGTCAGGAAGACTTTCGATACTGAGTATAGACTGTGGTTCTTTGATAAAACTGAAACTTGAATGATACAATCTATGACTCTCTAAGTATAACTTTCGATTCTTTGAGTTTAATGATAAAATTAATACTTAAAAATAACACTTGAATGATACAATCTCACTTGAGAGATAAAACAAACATATAAAGGATTAGACTTCACATCTCATTTTTGTTTGAGTAAAAATATCTATTTAAAAAAAATAAACCAGAGCATAATTTTTGTGCAACAATAATTACAAATATTAAAAAAAAAGCTATCTAAAATCTATGGTATCATATTCTGCATTTTTAACAAGTTTTAAATATTCTCATACAACCATTTCTGATCCTTTTAACTCAAATTAGTCTTCAAATTACATTCACTTTAAATTAATGCTTCAATACACCTTGGAAGTTCATAAACTACGATCTAATTATTTTATCCCATTTTCAAAACTTAATTAAAAGAGACTTTTAATTCAATATGCACCAAATTTAAATCAAATAAACTTAATAAACCTTATATATATATATATATATATATATATATATATATATATATATATATATATTTATAAAATTAATATATGGTCAAATTTATTAGGAAGCTGGATAGAATCAATATATTTTAATAAATCATAAATATTTTAATATCTTATTTTTTGCTTATTTATTCAGTTTAAAATTTATTTAAAACATCCATTTTTCCTATCCAGAGTTCATACATATTTAATTTATTAATGGAAAGTAACAAGCCTATGTATTCAGATGAATTAATAATCCCCTAATATTATTCTAGTTTCACTTATTTCTTTTCGGTTGCAAGGTCTTTATTTTTAATTATTTTTGTCAAAGAAAAAGTTTATGTAGAAGCCAATTCGGTGTCAATATCTTTGAAAGGCCAAATTTATGTTTCAAATTATCTTGTCAAAAAACTTCAGTGAAAGTGGAAATATGATCCTTTGTTTGCATTTGTCAAAAAACTTTTGAAAATGTGGGAGAAAGGAATAGAGATTCTAACCGTGCAATTGTGTAAGTGAAATTTTTTAATGATCTATATCTCAAATTTGATTCTAACCGTGCATATCTAGCTATTTTAAAACGGTCCATCCTAACTTGATCGACACGAGTTTGAGTAGGACGAGGGTTAAGAAATTAAAAAAAAAAAAAAATCAATCATGGATGAAAATATATTGGACTCACTTAGTTTACGAGTTATATGAATATAAGTTGGGTTGATTTAGACTTACTTAATCTATAATTTACTTATTTTTTTAAAAAAATATTTTTTATCTTTTGAACCAGAAAAAACTAAATTTTATTATATTTATCTACATTTTTTGATATATTTGAAATCTTGCAAATTTTAATATTTGAAAAAGAAAAAAATTATTTTCATCCTATCAAATTAAATATTTAAAAATGATTAATTCTTTTAATTTTTATTTTTATATGGGTCAATAAATCAATCTACTAACTCATATTGAATTAAGTTGGATTATAAAATTTATATCTTACCAAAAAATAAATCAATTTAAGCTCACGTAATTTTAACTCAATTTGTGATGTGTGAATTATGTTATCTTACTTTGATATTCTATGTATATCCTTTATATTCTACTTTATGTTTGTTGTATTTTAAATATATACATAGTTAAAATTTAAATTTTATTATTAATATAAAATATATTTTAATGTTTAAAAATAATTATTTATTTATATTTTAAATATAATATATAACTTGTCAAAATTGTTAAGCCACCTAGCCTTTTAGATAAAACAACATCACAAAACTACAACTTGAGTAAATTTTAACGGAGATTAATTGATGTACAAGTATAGTTAAAAAAATTATCAACAATATATCCTTTAAAATAAGTATGATAAAAGTTATCAATTATTTTCTTTACATATGATGATTTATGATTATATAACCAGTAAAATAATCTCTTTTAAATTTATTAAAATTATAATGGAGATTAGTTGAAGATTAGACTTCATTCCTAAATTTGATGCATACCTATTCAAACCTTCCATGACCAGAATAGCCCTATAAACATTTATTCTGTGGGGTAAATAGGTTAAAGAGTAATTGAATTGTTTTGTCCTTCTATTTAAAGAAAGTGAACTTGAGTTAACTTCAAAATACAGTTATTTTGTGCAATTAATAAGTTAAAGAGGGTACTTTATAAATGGATAAAATTTAGAGAAAGTGAATAATAATTTATCTTTTATTTATAGGAAATGAATTTATGTTGACTTTTAAATATATTATTATCCAGAGATGAAAAACAGAGTGCAATGGAAAGAAACACGAAGAAAGGGGTAGGACGGTCTTTTTACGGAAACAAACGATAGTAGTAGTAGTAGTAGAGAGTGGGTGAGTCGAGTAGTGGAGGTGAAGGTGAAGGTGTCGCATCTTTAACTTAACCGGCGTTTATAATTGCGTTCCAAACCCCGTTCAACCGTAACCGGAGGCGGAACATGGGTGCAAATTGTGGATGTGACTTTTGATTTTCATCATAACTTGGTGTAGCGTTTCTGCTTCTGCTCCATTCATTTCAATTCAATTTCTAATTTCGTATCTAAAATAGGAACACGCTCATCTTCACACTTCCCATTTCCTCATCTGCAATTTCCATTGCCGACACCGAAACCCTACATTTTCGCCTAGTGGTCGATCGGTTTCCGGATTCCTCGCCAATTAAGGTACGCTGCTTTTACTTCCGGAGCCGTGTTTGTTTCGCCATGACTTAGAATCGTTTCCGCTACACACAATTTTTGCTTAGGGCAAGGATTTTCGTCGTTTTTCTCCATAGCCATTTCGCGTTACTTTGTTGTAAGAGTTTAATGGGTCACGAGATAATGCTAATTATATAATTAGTGTTTACGTGGAGTGTAGGATTGCTGTGTGCAAATATAAGGTTGTGAGATGGAGGATGGTGAGAAACCCACGGGTAATTCCCATGGCATTTCTGATATGGATGTTGTTGATGCGGCTGTGCATGGCCAGCGTGTGTCGTCCTCCCCTACTGACAATTCCCCTGCTCAGCAACAGCAGGATCAAGTAATGGTCGAACAGGGCGATGATAACAAAAACGGCGATTCTGATCCTAGTAATGTACCAGAGACTAGTGTAATTAGCGAGAATCAGTTTGAGGTTGAAGATTCCAAGACGGTCTCGCACCATGAACTTATCACTCCTAAGCCTAAAGAAAAGAATATTAGAGAAATGAAGAATGTGCTAAATGATACTGAGGTACTTACTTCCAGTAGATGGCAGTAGCTTTTTGTTATTTCTCTTTTGTACATTGTATTTATCTTGCCTTTCATCCACAGATGACTGAGTATGATGAGTATGGCACACCTCTAGACCGGGAAACATTTATGAAAGAGCTTGAGAATTTCTACAGAGAGCGGTCCTTGGAATTTAAGCCTCCTAAGTTTTACGGAGAGCCACTAAATTGCCTTAAGTATGTATAATATCCCCTGTGACGCAAGGGTGTAACCCCTTTCTCATAAGCATTCTAAAGGCTAGTTTAAGTTGGCCTGACCTCCTCTTTGATATTTGAATGTGTTACTATACTGCTCTGATAGTGGATCCCTTACATTTCCATGGACTGCAGGTTGTGGAGAGCTGTTATCAGACTGGGTGGCTATGATGTGGTATGGATTAGTCTTACAAGTTATTTTTGTCAGATCATCTCTTTGAATGGTTCTAGGCCATGGCTGTAATTCTTGCATTACATTACTTACTTCAAACCCAAGTTTGTTGTTAATGCTATTTCTAATAGCTCCATCTCATTCATACCTTGCGTAAGATAAAAGGGCCGTTTATACTTTATATAGATTTAAACATTTTACCAAATGTCAAGTGAGTGATCAACACAATTTCCCTATGTTCGATGGCTTTGCTGGTACCTCACATGCTGAAGTTATGCCTTCAATAGTGTTGTTTGTTATGTTTTCCTGATGTTTGATGGCCAAGCTAATTTTTGGTATTATCATTTCTGCACAAATGATTGGGTAGACACTGGTTGTAGCACAGATAGAACCCAAGCTGTGGAAGTCAAACATTTTTTGACTTGGTCTTCAGGCCTCCTGTCAACTTTTCAAAGAGCTAATCATTTAGGATTTGTCATTCCTCTAATATATATATATATATATATATATTTTTTTT
>Ga0214545_1003504_pt1 | contig 29857 bp, 15 predicted proteins | sample CNSS4metaG_FD_160064 | JGI IMG/M metagenome (GOLD analysis project Ga0214545, IMG submission 160064) | Root nodule microbial communities from cowpea collected in UCLA plant growth center, Los Angeles, California, USA - CNSS4 | ecosystem: Host-associated > Plants > Roots > Nodule | place: USA...
TATGTATAAAAAAAAAAAAAATATAAACTTTATATATATATATATATATATATATATATATATATATATATATATATATATATATATATATATATCTTGTTGTCATAATCTCTTTTTCTCTATATTTTTTTCTTAAACAAAATTAAGTGTATAATTTAAGAAACATGATATGATGAGAGTCACTTGAGACACCTCTGTGTTATTCTTTACAATTTCAATCCCACTCTGAAAAAAAAAATATAATCCAGGAAAAGAAAAGTGGTGTACTATTTTCTGCCTAACTTAACTTAGAATAAAATCCCTCCTTTTGGATTCAAAAAAATATTCAAACACTCAAAAAAAAAAATCTCATTGAGAAGTTGGAGGTGGTTGGGTTTGTCTACTTCCGTAATGCTCATCCACAAAACACCACCTTAAGTCAATCAACTTTGTTACAAACAATTATTTTGCTCTTTGATTTCAACATGCAAGAATTCAGTGGGTCCCTATAAACTGTTGGAATTTTTAAATTAATGATAGTTCTATAATTATAATAATAAGATAATAGCAATGATGATGATGATGAGGAGCAGCTTCTACCTTTAAGATAATACTATAGTATTATGCAGTTTAACTAAACCAACCTGTGTTGATGAATGGGAATTTTGTGAACAATTCGTTGAGTGAGTGTCATGTCACTGTCTGATGTTAAGGATCTGGTTTTTTTCTCACCAAGTTATCGCGTCAGAATGCACAAAATCATGCACATTTCAACGTTTTGATGCATTAAGATGGAATGTGATCAAGTTTCGAAATTACGAAACTGGATTAGGGATAAACTTTGACAAAATGTTAGCGTGAGATAGTTAAAAAGGTTGCAAACTTTGAAATTAATTTTGTTGTAATCTTTTACCGTAAATGATAGAATTTATCTATTAACTTCATTTTAGTAGACAGAACGTCTTTGTCGGTTAGTGAGTGGTTGTTGGAACAAAATCGCCTCAACTCCATTGGTAACAGCATAAGCCAGTAATTTCTATTCATTAAACAGTATTTCTTACTTTGCGCAACTCATATGATCACATGAAGGGAAATGACAAAAAATTATTTTTATTGTGCTTTTGTAAAATCATCATTATTTGAGATGTTAAAAGAAATAGGTATCCAATAAAGGTTTAGAAATTGTCATTATATATCGATAGATGATGCTAATTCTTGTGTAATTCTTGTTCTAAGTATGAGATACAATTATTCTTGTAGGTGTAACTATTGTTGTACAATTTGTATTTATTTTCCTTAATTTCTAGCTCACTTTCACTGCTATTTCAAAATGATTTTTGTTATAATCATTGTTGAAAGTCACATGCATTCATTGTAAGACACTAATAAAGTAGAATCAATTTTGATCGATCAAAATTCAATAAGAGCATTCTAAAACCAAGTTAATATTTTCTAATTTTTTTTTTTTAACTTTGAAGTAACTCCTTGAATAACACATGAATTAAGTTAAGAAAGGTTTTATTCTTTTGTATCGAATCATTTGAATTAATTCATATAGATTAACTTTTTTTGAGCATTATTGTAACTAATTGGAATGTAAATGTGACAACGTTAATTAGAGTAGCTAATTTTGAGCCAGAAATGACCGATTAATGTTCTGATGTTTAAAATAGATGTAAGTTATTTAGGGGTGGTTATAGATTGAATTTTTAATCATTCAATCCATATCCATTTTAGATCCAAATAATTGAATCAGATTTTTTTTATCCAAATTCACTCTTTTAGTAAAACTAATTTGGATTGTTTTAAAATTCATATCCAAATATTTGGATCAACATTTAAATCTAGATCCAAATATTTGGATCAAGTTCAAAATCTATAATTCATATCTTAGAAAAGAAATTTGAATGGAATTTTCTAAAACTAGTGTCCTTAGGGCCGACACGATCAAATTTGACAAAATTTTGGTTGGAGCAAACTCAGCCGAATTTCAACATGGGATCGACTTGGCTAACTTTCGATCGTGGCAGACTTGATCGAATTTTGGTTGGGACCGACTCGGCCGAATATGTCAAATCTTTGATCAAGCCCGACTCGGTAAAAGTTGGCCGCATGAGATCGAATTTCGGTTGTGGACGACTTGGTTGAATACAGCCAAATCTAGGCCTATGCCGACTCGGAAAAATTTCGGTTGGAATCGACTTGACTGGATTAGGTTGAATTTCGGGCAGAGCCGACTCGGCCGAATATGGCCAAAGTTAAGTCAGGGCCCACTCTACCAAATTACTGTCAGGGTTGACTTGCTTGAATTTGTCGGTCGTGACCGAGTCGACTGAATACTGGCAAATTTAGATCATGATCGACTCGATTGAATACGGACAAATTATATCCAGGACTGCCTCGACCAAATACGACTAAATTTAGGTCAGAACCGACTCAGCTAAATTTAGGCCAACTCGACTGAATTTCGATCAGGGTCGACGTGACTGAATATGACCAAATTTCGGTTACAGTTGACTCGGCTGAATACAACCAAACTTCGTCTGGGGTCAACTCAGCCAAATTTTGATTGAGGTTGACTTGATTTAATTCGGCTGAATTTCGGTCGGGGATGACTCGACTGAATACTGCCAAATTTCAGTTGTGACTGGCTCAACCGAAACGACCAAATTTCGTCTTAGGCTGACTTGGCCAAATACTGCCAAATTTGAACCAGGGCCGACTACACCAAATTCCAGTCAAGGCCGACTAGACTAAATTCAACCAAATTTTGGTTGGAGCCGACTAGGCTCAATATGACAAAATTTTGGTCGCTACCGACTCAGACGAATACAACCAAATTTCGTCTTGGGCTGACTCAACCCAATGTGGTCAAATTTGGGTATGTGTCGACTCAATTGAATAGGCCAAATTTCGTCCTAGGCCGACTCTGCCAAATTTTGACCTAGGTTGACTCGATTGATTTTGTCCGAATACGACCAAATTTCGTACAGGGCCGACTTCGTCAAATACAAATAAAGTTGGGTCGCGCCGACTTGGTCGAATAGGGCTAAATTTGGGCTAGTCAATTTTGACCTTTCGCCTAACCCAACTAAAAATTTAAATTGAAAATTTGGATTGGGTTTTTTGGGTTATCCATATTTGAAAATCTGGATTTAGAGAATGAATATTCAATCCATAAAATATGTAAAATGTAGATCATATTGAAATCCATATCCAATAAAATGGATTTTAAATGAATTGAATTTTTAATAAAATGAATTGAATTTGAACAAAAGTGAATCAGATCAAGAAAATTGGATTTTTTGTCAATCCCTAATTATTTGATCTTTGGTGGAGTGGTTGGAAACTATTTATATTGATTTTATTGTATGGTTATTTCTTTTGTTTTATTGTGTAAGTTATGCTTCCATTATCCCCTTCCTCAAGATAGTGATTATTAGTCAAGGAAGAAAAAGTATTTGTCTTTTGATATTTTCTCACTCAAGTTAAATTCTTGTTCAAGTTACAATCTCGTAGAAATAAACTTTTTCTTTGTTGTTAAATTTTGCTCAGGTGAAATTGTATTACTCAAGAAACTGTATATCAGGAAGTTGATATGTTTTAGGATCGAGAAGTTTTTATATGTGTATATAGGTAAATGAATTTGTTTAAAGGTATTATTTGATTAATGATATTGATTTAATTCTAGTGAGGAGAATCCTAAGCTAGATTTTTCAAACAAGATTCACAACTCAAGACATAAAGATAAATAAGAAAGAAAAACAAACATCAATTTTGGATTGGTGTAGATGAGTTATTGGCTTGGGGAAGCCATAATTTGCATTCTTATGGAAGGGTAAGGATGGCTCGAAAGTTAACTAGGATTTAGTAGAGATCTTCAAAGAATCTTGGATAATTCAAGAATTGTTAAAGATTTACGAAAGTTGTAATTTAGACAAACTAAGGTATATAAGTTTGAAGATTCAATTCATGGATGGTTCTTTGGTTTGAGTTGTTGTCGAGTGTACTGGGGATAATGATGTAGGTTTCTTGAATTACGGTGGTGATTCAGTGGTCTAAAAGAGAAGGACACAACAAAGATAACAAAGAAGACGTAAGTGGATGCTAAAACAGTATACATAAAATGGGGTTGTTAAATGATTTTACAACATATACAACTGCAATTTTACAATAAATCATCTCAATAAGAATAATCTGACAATGGGTGGTTCTTAAATGATGTTGTTAAAAGTCTAGAACAATGACAATTATTGGATAATTAGTATCAACTTTCTTTAACAAAAATTTCTTTCAAGAAAAACTCTAGACAATCATATAAAACAAAAATTAAATATGTTTTTAGTCCTTTAATTTTGAGGTGAAATTGGAATTTATCTCTATCCGGAACTTTGATACATTATAAAAGGATATAATCATTATAACCTAATTACATTAAATCTTCTCTTTACGTGTCTAAAGCGACATTCTCGCTTCAATGATAGCTAAGAAACACACGCACGTAACAAAATTTAACGTAATTGGTATATAAGGACTATATCAATCCATTTTTAAGATTTGAAAATAAAAATATATCAAAGTTCGAACAAAGACTAAAACCATATTTAGCTTTAAAAAAATTATATGTATTTTTAAAAATATTTTAACGTCATTTTCAACTATAGTTGTCCAATAATCATCATTGAAAAACATCTTAATTATATATTTTTATACCAATAAATAATTTGTGATAGTTAATTTTATCTTCATTTGAAATGTAAATAATTTAAATTCAAAGTAAACTCTAACTTAAGATATATAATTACATGTGATTAACAGTAAATGTCTGTCATATATAATATATAATTTTACTTCATACGTCAATTTTAGTAGAGTCAATCTAACTTGGCTCACTTATTAGCGAGTCAAAAAAAATCAAATCCAGTTTGGCCCACCACAGATTGATGGGTTAAACTAGTTGGTTCAATCACTCACCTAATTAATTTTTTTTTTCTTCCATCCCAAAAAAAACTAAATTATAATTGTAACTAAAACCTAAATAAACTTCAATACAATCCAAACAATGTTTAATCCCAAATACAAACCAAAATCACAAAAATATTAGGTTTGCATGACAACCCAATATGTTGGCTTTAAAGAAAAACAGCCCAACCCAACCCGAATATAGAAAAATTGTGTGACCTTTTATCTATGAGTGGGTTGGCTCACCAACCCAGCACACCATGGATTCAACTTGAGTGAGTCAGGTTCTTGGTGGACCGGATCAAAAATTAACCCGTACTAAAATTTATAAAATAATTTCAATCCAACTCAACCAAAACCCATTATGGATCGAGTTAACTAAGGATTCTGACCCACTTTGACCGCTCTAAATTTTAGTTTTTATTAATCATAAAATATGAAATTTATCCGGACTTAATTTTAAAAATAAAACATTAAAACATTGTAAATCTTTTCAAAATATTGTTGAACCTAAAAAAAGTAAAAGTACATAAAATATTTTTATCAAATAAGAAAAAAATTGAATTGGATTGAATTTTTTACTTGTAATAAAAATTATCCTATAAAAAAGGCTAGCACAAATTTAATTGTAGTCTGTAGTCATACAAATTATGGTGCTAATTTAATCATTGATTGCCATATCATAAACAAATTCGTGTCATGATTAATTATCTAAAGGTTCATTATATGATTAGTACTACTACAATAATAATAATATAAAAAATAAATTATAATCAAATATAAAAACATATAAAACCATAGTTTGTTCATTTTTGTTTTTTCAGACAAAAATAATTGTATTTATGAAAAAAAAAACGTATTTTTTATAACATTGTGACATATCACATGCTTTTAACAGTTTTTGGTATCCTGAAATTCATCCGTCGTCTAAAAAATTATATCCATTTTTCGGAAGGATGACTCACTCTGTTGCAATGTTCATCGCAATATGAGAACATAGTTAAAGTAGTTTAATAATAATTTAAACAGTTATATGACATGTTAATTAGATCTAATAATTAGATAACTATACGATTTATATTTCACTGGTCGCGTCCGTGGGTAAGATTTTTTTAAAAACTACAATTTATTTAAATTTTAAAAGTAATAATTAAAATTGGAAATTGGAAAACAAAAATTATATACAATTATAGATATAGTTATAAATAAAATAAGTTTTAGTTATTAAAATAAAAATATTATAAATAATATTGTGTAAATAATATTTTGAATATTTAAATTTGAAAAATAGTTATTAAAATAATAAAAGACTATATAATTATTTTACAATAAGTAATTATTTGAATTTAAAAAAATATTAAAATAATAAAACTGAAAATAGTTTTTTATTGTGAATAATTATTTAAATTTAAAAAAATAATTAAGAAGGTAAAATTAGAAAAATAAAAGAGGATTATGTATTTTTTATACATATAATTATAGATGTTTATTTTATTGGTTATAGAAAAAATTAGAGCGTGATGGTGATATTAAGTCCAAAATCTAAGTCAGGAGAAGTTTCTTGACTCAAAATATTCATAAAAAAATTCATTTGCCTCACCTATAAAAGAAAGATAAAATTTTGAATTTGTGTTGTTATATGCAAAACTCATTATTATGTTACTTGACAAATATATTAACTGTATATTTCATAAATTATTTTAACAAAACATTTAACTATCAATCAATTATTAAAAGTTACCATTAACGCAATGTTTGAAATAGTCGCAAAAACACCAGAAAATTTATGATTAAATAACATATAAAACATTTTTCATACGGTCGGCATGTAAATTATTTTTCTATATAGTATCATATAAATTATTTAAAATCCTCCAACCTACCGTAAAGTTTAGCTTCTACAAGTTATATTTGTTGGAACTTACTAAATGCAAGAATTTATCTGTATTTTTACTTAATTTTAGAAGCCAATTTTTCACAAATCATAATTTCACGAGTTTACTTTTCTACACATTGTCATTTTAAAGATTTTTAAAATAAATATTTTATATTACCAACTAGTAAAAAAAGTAATATAATATGGAAGACCTTTACGGAGTTAGTGTACTTAAACGATTTGTTTCCAGTGTTATTTAACTCGAAATATATAGCTTTTAAAATGAAAAAAATTAAAGTTAATTAACAACCTTGCCATACATTTAATATATAATAAATAATATAAATTTTATTTTGTGTATGCATTATAATTTAATTTGTTTAAATAGTCTAAAAAACAGATTTGTGAAGGGTGTTGTTTTAAAAGTGGATAGAAATAAAATAAAAAATTGCAGCAAATAAAAAAAGAGATGGTGGTATACTGGTGAATTCACGTAGAGGATCACGTAACGTTCAAAATATTCAAAATGTTGGTTTGGTACCAGAGCAGTGAGGTTCGGGAGCATAGGAAGAGGACAGGAAGAGCATCTAAAGCGGGACCCACAGCGTGGAGAGGGAGTGGGAAAATGGTTTGGACGTGGCGCCTTTCCCTTCTTCATCATAACCGCCGGCAACTGCCAACGTGCTTCTCAGTAATCGCCTCTCCTTCACCCAAACCACTCTCGCCTCAAGCGCGTGCCTAACAAATGCCACTTTTCCCAAATATTTATTTGAATATAAAACACAACTTTGTTTTCGTTATCAAGTTAAATAAATATGATTTATTATATCCGAGATTTTTAAACGTCAATGCAAACACGTATTATATTTGCCACACCCCTCAGTTGCTACTGATTAGTGATTTAGATTACTAACGCGTGTTTTTAGTTGATAATTTCAAGTCGAATAAAAGATATAATGATTTAGTGAAAGTGGAGATCAAAATAAGTATTATTTATATATAGATGATGATATTGTGTAAAAAAAATGATGATGATGAGGATATAAATCATGAAAATATATAATTTTTTTAAGCTAATTGCGTCCTTATATGAATTATTAATTTGATAAACTAAGTACGTAAGTGCAGAAAAAGAAAGAAGTTAATTATTATAAGTAATGATGATTATATAATACACTTCTTAAACACATTTTATTATTGAAAGTGTTAGTTTCTCTCTTGATGGATTTTATTTCTTCTAGTGTGATTGAAACAAAATCGACCAAAATAAGATAATTTAGCAAGGATTTGATCACAATTTTCATATTATTATATATTTAAATTCATAATACAATATTTTTTTTAAAATTAAAGAGTTTATTAAAACTATAAGAGAATAAGTAACAATTTTAATGTATATTTTAAAATTAGGTTTTGAAAGAAAAGAATGAGGAAGATGGGTTTTATTTTTATTAAATACTCGTCAATTTAAGAACTTCAAAAAGAAAAAAAAAATGAATTATTGACTTGAATTTTCTCTAGACTGATATTCAACAACGAATTGTTATATATATAGCAAGTGTTTTATTAGTAATAATATAAAATCACAATATTAATTCACTCACATCTCACACGACAATAAAAACAATCTTACCTTTATATATTTACAAATTAGTATTAGTATGATCTTCAAAATAGTTATTGTAAGAGTGATAAATTAAAAGAAAATTCAATTTCAGTATTTTGTGATAACATATAATTCTCTTAATTAAAAAAAATGATTGTTATATCCCTTTTTCTTGTACGCCCCTCAAAGTTTGGAAGTTGTTTTAATTAGGTAACATGGTACTGAATGGTGAAAACTATGAAATCTCAATCGGGAACATAGTAATAGTAGGCATTTGTGAATGATATGGGTAGAAGTTGAAGTGTTATCTGGGAAGAAAGGTTGAAAGGTAGGGTTATTACGGAAAGGAAAGGTTAAAGTTATGCGTTATTGCTTTTTCTTTATGAGTTTCACATGGTGGTGCCAAAAACATATATGATTATATTCATGAACTCTCCTTTGTGAGGTTTACATCACTTTCTGGTGCACAAAATGTGCAGATTCATGCTGTCAACTCTCAAGATGGCAAGCCACATCAAACCATGGAACCACATGCATTCTCATCTTCTCGAAAGCTATGCTTCATCCCCATCACCCTAAATCGACAATTACTCAAACACCTCTAGTGCATACCAAATCCTCTTTTCTCTTTCTTATACATTCAAATTACTACATCAAGAACTAATTACTCACTCCATCACCATGTTTGTTCCGTATTGTCCAAACTCAAAACAGGACAAAAATGCTACCATTATTACAATCTGGTTGCTATTCTTCTTTACTCTTTATGAATGTAGTGTACCTTTTGGCCATGACCCCAAAATATAACAACATTGTTACCTACCCTATTCATCATAGCCATGACTTTCTGGAGGATAACTTTAAGCCGAGACACACTATTTTTTTATGTCTTCTATTGGCCTTCTCTGGAAGATTACATTACACCAGCTATAAATTGCGTGCGAAATCTCTTAAAACTGCACAAAACTTGAAAACATGGCATGTAAATATTTTATACAAACAAAAGAGAAGGCTCTCAAAGCCCGACCTTTACTCTTAAGTAAAAAACACAGTTTGGTGTTACATTACCAAAATGGCAGTAGGTAGGTTTAAATTCTTTGTTTGAAAGAGAGGAAAGGTTAGTTAGTCGTTTAGTTAATTAACGGAATAAGTTGTTCAATGGTTCTGCGAGAAAAAAGGGGAAAGAAAAAGGTTTCTCTTTGTCACTCTTTCTCCCCCACAAGCACCACACTTTGCGAAGATGTGGGGTACCCAGCATTCCAAAAGGAATCATCAAAGCATGTCACTCCCTCTTGTTTTAATGGGTTTAGGCCCTCTTGGGCCGACCATGCAATCATCAAGGTGAAAAAGTCTGGGTGAAACCAGATTTTCCGTTGAATTTTCCGATAATCTTATATGCTGAACATTAAAAATAGACTTTAATATTAGTTTTAATATATTTTCAAAATATAATAGAAGAATAATACAAAAAAGATTTAATAAAGAATCCAAATTCGTTCTGATCCTCATATCTCACTCCTACTCCTACACATTTTTTTTTTCTGACTTATCCTATGACCATGTACTTCTGCTCACACCTTGTTTCTTATCTCACAACAGCAATAACGCCACTTACAAAACATGAGTCCCCAATGTCAACTAATGTCATCTCCAACTTTATGCCCTCTCTGTGTCTTTTCCATATCTGACCAAAATTTATAAATATTAATCGTCTTCATACATACCTTCACCAAAGCTGAAAAAGCCACAGTAAATTTTCCTTTGTTTCCCCTGGATGTGATAGAACATGACAAACGAATCCAATCCTATGTGTCTTGTCCAGGGATGTCTCAACTTTGGATACCACACACTCGATGCCAATCCTTACTCTTTAATCTTCATAGTTAGTCGGTAACCCCACTTTATATTCACTAATGAGTTGTCCAATTATGGATCATCATTACCTTAGTTTGCATCAATAAACTGCCACATTAACCCTATAATGTTTCATTTCCAAGATAATGTAATAATACTTTAAACATAATATGCAGTTATCCTAAAACAACTGTGACCTAATCCCATCTTTTCTTCATGGTTTTAATACTAGGATTTAAGATGAGGAGAACAACCCTAAGGAAAAAAAGGAAAACCATGGACCCTCCATTTTGAGTCACTACGTTTTGTTTGTTTATTTATTTCACATAACTTTTGAACATCCGAAAGGAAATGCAATGATGAACGCTTTCATATCCTTTTGTTACGCGTGATATTTTATTTTGGTCTTTCTTCAGGCTGGGTTCCAAAATCTGAATCTATATCCCTTCAACAGTAATAATAACAAGTGAGCAACACTGCATATTTTTCTTTTTAGGGCAGTTGCGTTGAACCTAAGTTTGAGGATGTCCTACAAGCAGTCCTAAAGGTTGGGATTGCCCCTGGTCTCTACACCTTTATCGGGCACTATGGTAAGGGGTCACATTCAATACCTCCCCTATGGCACACACACCATCCAATTACCAAGCACTAGAGCAACAATGGTGCTGAGTTGTAACATAGGTGCCCCTGCGCGACCAAATTCTGGTCCAATTTTCTAGTACCACTACACATTAGTCATGTTCCAACCTAGGAAAAAATTAACAATCCACTGAACACAGAAAATCCTTCACCGTCAACTTCTCTGTGACAGTTTATCTATTTATAACAAATATCTTTCTGTATAATTTCGTTCAAAGTCAAAAAATAAATATATAGAAGTATGTACAAACCTGATCGTAACAAATTTAAATGGTGAAAACTAAGAATTAAAACGATGTGCTGATAGAGACGTATACAACCACCGAAGATATTTTGTTCCGTTCTTAACTCTGCCTTTCGTACTGTATATATCATTTGGTGGGTTACAGAATCTTAATCGATGAGGGTCACATTTGCCTCTCACATTTCGTCTGTTTAGGGGATGGGCCATCAGGCCCAACACAGACCCACGCCATTCGGAAATTGGGCTAGGTACATCCAACGAAAAAAAGTTCTACACCGGATTTTGTGGGCAAGGTCCCATGGACCGACCAAGTACATTATCTGGGCTGCAAAATGAAAGCCTTACGTGGGCCCTTCAAGGCAGAAAAAATTGTAACATTTTTTTGACTTAAATATATTTTTCGTCCGTTTATTTTTATTAAAAATTAGAATTATTTTTTTTAATTTTTAATCAATTTAGTATTTCATTGTCTAAATTTACTTTTTTAATTTAATTTTGTGGAGTTTTATTCATTGTTTCAAAAATATTTCTCAATTAATATTAAAATGAAAATGTGTTAAACAAATTCAAATGTTATTATAAAACGTATTTAAAATATTAAATAAATATATCAAAATTGGGTTAAAATAATTAAATTTACATATTTTTAGAATTAATAGAGTAAATTAAATCATTATTTAATCAATAATATATATTACGTGAAATCTATCCAAATCATCTTAAAAATAGTTAATCGAAATTTGTATACTTTTAAATACCAAAAACCTTTTATAAATCATAAAAGTTACTAATTAAAATCCCTAGATCTCATTACTTTCCTTAAAAAAAAATTCCTAAAGTAGAAAATCATAGTACACTTTTCATAGTTTGGGTGTATGTTTTGTTTATAATCTTATTTGTATACATAAAACTTATTTATATCATTTCAGAGTACTACAAATCCAAAAAGAATCTCTTAAAATCCATTCAAGACACTTCATATCTTTTAGTGGCTAGTTAATAATGAAATGTAGTACAAGAGGGACAGCATCAACGTGACAATATCTAGAGATTATGTACAAATAAAATGTGGTAAGAATGCTTAACAGGATCTGAAACTTTTATATAGAAAGCCAAACACAACAACAAAATGAATAATGTTTATATCTTATACCCTAAGTCATGTATAACTAACAATATTATATGAAAAATAAGGAAGGTCGAATATTCTTTTTTTGCATCAGAACTACAAAATATTTGGTGTTTTTAAATTAACTCGTGTTTAAATTGGAGATCAATTTACATAAAAAATTTAGTGGTTATCTAATAACAATGCATTCAAAAATCACATATATAAAGTTGTTTCTAAAGTACCCACAACTAATTATGGATATATATGAAATATGTGAAAAAGTGTTTATCTAAAGTTGATTTTTCTAAGTGGCTATATCTCTTTTCTACTCTATTATTTGGATACTTTAAAATCAATCATCTTTAAGTGATAATTTATTTAACGAAAAAAAAGTAAATGATATTATTCAATTAGAAATTATAATAAATAATTTTTTTTATGATGACACTAAAATATTGACCCTCAAAACCACCTTATAATTGTAAATTTTTAATTGAAAAAAGAATATTGAGTAAATTTATGAAATACTCAAAATTCATTATCATACATTTTTTTAAATCGTCTTGTAGTTTTCATTTGACAATAATACATTATAGAAAACTACTATAAGATCTTAAGATTTATAAGTCTCACACATTTACACACATAAATCATAATAGGATACTGACCTTGATCCATAAGAGATCTAATGAGGATGTGTTCTTCAATCTTTATTCTTCAATCTCCTTTTTTCAATCTATCTCTTTGCCTTTCTTTCTCCTCTCACACCCTCTTTCTTGATGGCTTATTGTGAAAGAACCTCATGACCAGAGATAAAACCCTAATCCCCTCTTATAAGCTAACGTCAAGTTAGGTTGTGTTTCATTTTATCTTTATTTTATTTGATTATGACTTCCCATAATAACCAATAGGTCCTTATAATTTATTAAATCATATTTGGACCTATCATAATATTTCAAATAAGTCACATAATAAAATTAATTTGTCAATTAATTCTAACATTCTCTCACTTGACTCATATGATGCCATAACATTCTATGATTTAATACATAAACATAATGTGCATCAAATGACCTAACATAAATTGGTTCCATCAGTATTCATAATCAAAGATACAAAAATAACAAGAATCATGGCGGTTGCACATCATTCGGTCAACGTGTTTCCTTCCATGTACTACTATATCATCCCTTTCTATAACAATAACATAACATGCTTTGTTTTCTTCATCCTAATTTGCATGCATAAATGATACATAAACATAAAGATACATAAACATAAAGAAGAAAACATAAATTTCATAAACTTATATATATTAAGGAGCTCAGAATGCCACAAAAACATTAATAACATTAAAATTCACTAGTAGACATAATGCATATATTCTTTACATGGCCAACAAACAATTTAGGCGGTAAACCTTTTATCAAAGGGTCAACAATTATAAGATTTGTGCTAATATGTTTTATTGATGTTCTACGTTTCTGAACTTCTTCTTTAACGACAAAGTATTTCAACTTCATATGCGTAACACCTTTGGAATACCTGTCGTTCTTAGAAAAGAAGATTGTCGCGAAATTATCACAATAAATTTTCAGTAGCTTGGTAATATTGTCAACTACTCCAAGTCCTGAAATAAAGTTTCACAACCAATTAGTCTGAACTATGGCCTCAAAGCACGCCACAAATTCAACTTCCATGGTAGATACAATAATGACAGACTCCTTCGCACTTTTCCATGAAATCGCTCCTCCGACTAAAAGATATACATAACCAAATATAGACTTTGTTATATCCATACAATCGGCAAAGTCTGAATCTGTATAACCTATCATCTCAAGGTGATCAACTTTTCTATAAGTAAGCATGCGATTCTTTGTTCCTTGTAGGTATCTTAAAATTTTCTTAGCAACTTTCCAATGCTCTAGTCTTGGATTGCTCTAGTATTTACCAAGCATACCAACTGCTAAACTAATATTTGGCCTCATACAATTTTAAGCATACATTATCTTCCATTTGTTTCCATTCCAAATCATTCTTTGGACATTGCATAAGATTAAACTTGTTTCCTTTCTGTATTAGAACAAGAGATGCTGAATATTTATCCATTCAAAATTTTTCTAAAACTTTATTAATATATGATTTCTAAGACAAACCTAACAGTCCTTGTGATTTATCATGAAATATTTCTATTCCTATCACATAGTATACTTCATTCATATCTTTCATTTTAAAATTATCATAGAAAAACCTCTTAGTTTCACTTAAACACATAAACTCTTGAATACAATCAAGAAGGATATATCTAACTCTTAAATCACACCAAGAGAAGGCATCAAACAAATCTTGAACAATCAAGAGGAAACAAACTGAAATTAATTCAACAACATAGAGATGAAAGGAAATTAGTAGTTACAAAAGAAGTTGTCACAAGATAAATAACATAGTAATACACAACCTTTATAATTCTTTGGAAAAATTAGGAGAGAATTGAAATAATTCTTGAAAAATCTTGGAAACACTATTGAAGCAAATGAAAACAACAAAATAATCTATCTAGAGGTTTGTAATTCTACTTTGTAAATTATGATAAAATTTATTGAAAAATAGATTAAAGCTTTTATTTATAGATTTTTTGAAGCGTTACTTAGAAATAGATTTTGACATATTTAATTGATTATCTTGTTAATGAATTAGTTTTATTAAAAAGATAAAATGTATTAAAAAATAAATTAAAGATTCTATTTATAGTGTTTTTAAAGAGTTGCTTAAAAATAGATTTAGACATATTTAATTGATTATTTGAAGTTGTTAATGAATTATTTTTATAAAAGATGAATATTACCAAAAAAATTATTTATTTTAATTTATTTTTTAACTAGTTAATTAATTGTCTTATTTTTCATTTACTTCTGAAAATAACTTAAAACAATATTAAACGATTATTAAATTTGTATTAAGTTTTTCTCTAACCAATTAAAAACATACTATTTTTTCTCTATTTTAATCAATTATCAAAATGAGTCGATTATGCTAAAAACATATCAAGAACGGATCAATCGATTCTATAAACCTTATTCAATTAAAATAATTTTAAAATCTTTTTTTTAATCTTTTAAAGATAATTTTATCATTAAACTTAAAATTTGGAGATGTACTAATATGAAATTCTTGTGATAAATTTATATACAAGACTAACAAACATATACCATAAAAGTTATAATAATTAATTAGTATAATATTTTTCAAACATCATCATCAAAAATAACTTTTAATTTTATTGTTCAAGTTGAACAACATAAGACCTTTTAGACAGAAAAACACAAATTGCTAATTGCACCACAATGTTTTTTTTTTTTTTAAATTTATTAAAGATTCAAAAATAACCACGAAAATGTTGGGCCTAAGATATGATTACAAAATAAGAAAACTGCACAATATGTTTCCAACAATTTGCATTGAAAGATTGACAAAACAAAAAAAATGTGTAACGGTATTGCTTGTGTGACGAATCTGGAGGAGTTAGAGTGGATAATGGTATGAAAGAGTTAGAGTGGATACAATAAAGAGAATAAGTAAAAAAAAATTGTAAGAATAAGACTTACGTGTCGTTTTTTTATCTTGTGCCGTTAGTGTAATAAAATAATAAAAATTAGAAAAATATATTTACTTTTATAAATACTATTGAAAACACTTGTATTACATATATGTTTATTGTTTTTCATGATAAAAATAAAATAAAATACTTATTATAATTATAAAAGTAATTCTTGTTCATATTAGTTTACTTTGTTATGTGTTTGTGTTTGGTTATCTCTTTTTCAATAATCATTTTATTGTGTAAGTAAAGGAGGATGCAAGTGAGGATACTTGCACTTGACATCGAACTCACTGGTAGTGTGCATATGTGGTGGTTTTTAAACTCTACAGAGTTTGACTTCAAGGAATTATCACCCAACCACTCACAAGATAAGTCCTCTTCGTGTTTAGGACTAAACAAGTTCAGTGACTAGGACCTCCTTCTTCTCTTCATCACATAACCTACTATACTCTACTTGAGTCTGTGTAGTTCTTAAAGAAATGATGTCTCCATATTGAATCCTTATGTCAATGCATACACTAAAAATACCACCATCATAGAATTTCTCCTTGAAATCTTGACAACCTCATTATATTTCATATCTACAATCATATAATAAATCTCAAATTAGTCTCACACACCACAACCATTATCTAAGCAATATTCCACACTTGCTACAAAACTTCAAAATTTCAAATAAGAAACACTATTAGACTTTGATGCATTCGCTCAACGAGACCATTTATTCGCTAGGCGAAAGTGCACAAAAGTCCACTCGTCCAATGACCACATTGCTTGCCTAGTGAGTGAATAATTGGAACTCACAGAGGTAAATTCCTCCAAAATTTGCCCAACGAGTGTATTCTCAATCAGTGACTACAAAGTCAGTAAGTTTTTTGACTTTGGAGTCGCTTAGGGAGCATATACTCAACCAACGACTCTCAAGTCTGTGGGCCTTTGACTTTGGATTCCCTCAGCGAGCATATACTCGCTCAACGACTACCAAGTCAAAAACTCCCTAACTTAGGATTCTCTCAATGAGTTTACACTTGACCAGTGAGTCTACATAATTCTGCAGAACATGATTCTGCATAATTGAGTCAGCCAAGTCCAGTCTACGCAGTCCAATAGTCATTACAGATGCTAGAAACATACATAACTAAATTTCAATACAATCATTAGTACCAGTTGACTTCAAATGATCAAGCACAAATTCAACATACCACAACCATACACACCAATAATTTACCCCAACTTATCATTTAAATCATCAAATTAAGATAAACCACAAACATGCAACATCAACCTCACTCACTCTAACAACCATTAGTTTCCCTTATCTGAAAGATGATTCAAAATGCTCAAGGAGTATCAAATTCCCCCTTCAAATTATCAAAACACACAAACTCAACCTAGGAACAACACAAACATGATGAGGGCATACCGTTAGAACCATTGGCCAACATAAACTCACAAGGAGGACTTAGAAGCCAAATGCGAGCTAGAATTTCTCACATGCATGTCTAAGAACAACTGACCCAAAGGAAAATAGCATAAAACCAACTTTCTCAAATGAAGAAACTGATTGGATAGAAGTGAAGAGCTCATCACAGGAATCACTTTAGCGGTCTTCGATCTTCAAAGGGATGAACCTAGGATTAGAAACTCTAAAAAGAAGGACAATAGTTCTTAGAAAAGTGTTTTTAGAGATATAAAAAATTTTCTAAATAATGAGATCCTTTTATGAAATTTTTATTATACGTAAGCTTTTTATTATTAAAATAATAGGATCTCATTATTTTAAAATCCAGTCACCCTTCAAACAAAATTTCTAAGTCTTTGACACATTTCCTATTCTTGTGAAAATGTTAAAGTAAAAAGTATATATCTTGTGTCCCATACACCCCGCACTTACATTATGTTAAAATGTATCATAATTTTATTTAAAATTTATTTTTTTAAGCTTTTTGTGATGTAAAATTATCTATTAATTTGTCATAATTAATTTTATTTAACATATCATTTTCAATAGATAATAAGATCAATTTGTTTAATCTTTGTTGAAACAATGTTGATCTTAAATAAGTTTTTTTTATCTTTAACATTAAAAAACTCCTCACAAATAAGAATGTCAATTGGTTTATCATTTTCCAATTTTATAATTTCCTTTAAGATACTTACATTTGCAAATAAATTCAATCCATCAAAATTGACAAATTATCATATTTCAAAGTTTTTTCAAGGTTTAAACATTTTCAAGTGCCTAAAATATTTGTGCTTTGAAAATCTATATTAGTGATTTTAATAGGGCATAAATCTCTTAAATTTTGTCAATATTCTTCCATTAGCTTGGATCATATATATTTTCATCAAAAGTATAATCATTATTTAGTCTCTCAATCTCCTCCTCGCTACCATGAGTTTGAGAATCAAAATTATCCTTATCACTAACTACTTCTCTTTCTTTATTCTTGCTTTCACCTATATCTATATTATTATTATCTTGTTCATTCAAGGAGCACCACACATATTTTCTAAACGAATAAGATTGTGAAGACTAAAATCCAACTAACTCCTTGAAAAATAGATCATGAGACAAATGCACAACACATAAGAGATGCAAATAAACAAATGAGTATTGACTAATTTATCAAACTAAACTACTGTAGCAATATTCAAGAAGAAAACAAGGAATCAAATAGTAGAATAAGTAGATGAGAAGTCATGGAGAGAGAAAAGTGTTGAGAATTCAAGTGTGAGTTTAAGTGATAAATAAGAAAGTTGCAACATATAAGGTAGAAGACCCATAAAGTGTTGTCATTAGTATTAGATTGAAAGTGTTGTCAACCCTTCCCTTATGTGAGTTAAACTTAGGTCTCATTAGTATTATGACTTCCCGGTGCATAAAAATAACTAATCATTATTTTTTTTCCTTAAAAACTATAATTTATTGAAAAAAATGTTAACTCATTAAATATTTTTTTTATTATCAATAAAAATTAAAAGTCACTTATAATATTTTCATTAAATTTTATTTTCAAATATAGTTTTACAATTAATTTAATAAAAATATATTAATACTATTTTTTATTAATTTTTTTAGAAGATTTAAAACAAGGACTTTAGTTTATTAGTCCTTAAGCCCTATATCCAAAAATATATACCAACATCCAACATTCAAATTTACTAAGTACATACGAGGGAAGGTTGTGTAGACGTTTGTATGATAATAGATATCATATTATGAGAGGTGTAGACGTTTGTATGATAATGGATATCATATTATGAACAAGTTCCTCTCGAGAATTACAAGTGTGTGAGAGGCTAGCCAAGTAATTCTGCATCAAGTACTCATATTAGAGTTGTCAAAATAGGTTAAAATTCATGCACAGGTTTCAGTCATGTTGGGTTAAAAAAATAAAAAAATTTACAAATTTCAGTACAAGCTAAAAATAGATCACGCCTACTAAGAACTTCAGTTGAACCTTTCTCTCACCACCTCAAAGATAAAAAAAAAAAAAAAGGCATGCCTACTCTTAATAGTCTAAAACATAAGCAATTTTTCTTTTTTGAAATTTTGGGAGAGAGAGACCCACACCCATGACACTTCATTCACTCTCTACCTTTATTTCTCATTAATTATTTTGGTGGTTTTCCTATGGTAGTAAGGTATACGTAGGGATGATAAAAATATTTGTGTATGTGGTCGCAGATAAAATCTGCGACAGATAATTAGTACCTGTGGGCAGTGGCAGATGTTTGTGGTGGCAGGGAGGCGCCATGGCCCCCCCCTAAAATTTTGACTTTTTTTTTTATATTTTAGGTATTTTTAATTTTTTTTATATTATAGATATTAGATAATATATTATAGATATTATATAATATATTATAAATTAATGATGATTAAATTAAATATTTTATTTCTTTTATAAATATAATAATTAATGTTAATAAATAATAAAATATGAAATTAAACATAATAAAAATAAAGAATAAAAAGATTTATCAAAATATTTTTATTATTATTTTTCATTATGGTTTGAGCTTCTTATAAATCATTTTCATTTTTTATTCTCACATGTTTTCTTTTGTTTTTGAGGAGAAAAATATCTATTATTTTGCTCTTATTTCACTTTATTCTCTTTCATTCACGAGGAGGAAAAGAATGATGTAATTCTTTCATCTTACTTGATCGTAAAATATTAGTTTAAAAAATTATTTAATAAGTCTCTTTTATATTCATTTTTATTTTATGAACAAAGAAGTAAAAGTATCTTACTATGTGTTTTTTTATAACCGGATTTTAATTGTGGTTCCATTATATGACTTGAGTTTCTCACGAATTGTTCTCATCTCTCATTCTCACCTATTTTCTTTTGTTTCTGAAGAGAAAAAGATCTATTATTTTTGCTCTCATATGTAAGTTGTTGTCTTCCATTCTCGAAGAAATAAAGGAGAAGGTAATTTTACCTTGTATCACATGATAGTGAAATATTAGTTTAATAATTTATTTAATGAGCTTGTATATTAATTTTTTATTTTATGAACATAGAAGAAAAAATATTGTACTGTGTGTTTTTTATAACTGGATCTTAAGTGTGGTTTGATTATCATCGAATTTTCTTTTGGTATTTATGTCTCTCAGTTTTTTATTAGATTATGAAATTTTTTTTTTAAATAGATATACAAATTCAACTATTCCATATATTCATTTGTAGTCTTATTTCTTTTTTAGTTATCGTTATACTAAATTATGTATTTATTTTTATTATATTAATGACAATAATTAAATGTATAAATTTTGGACATATTATTTTGGCTCCCCCAACAATACTGGTCAAGATCCGCCACTGTCTGTGGGTAGTGAGTATTCTAGTACATGTTTATAAATGGATTAAGTGCGTGTATCATACACATACTACTCGTACTCGTGGGTATCCATTACCCGCCAAAAAATTAAAATTAAAATTTAGTTTATATTTTATTAAGTTAAATTTAATTAAAATTAATTTATATTTTATTAGATGAAATTTAATTAAAATTAAAATTTAATTTAATTTATAGTTTATTTTTTTTAATTTTATTTTAAAAAATTATAAAATATCTTTTTTTAAATATCCGCAAGTATCACAAGTACACGCAGATTTTAAAAAAATATGTGGATATTTTTTAAATAGGTATATAACAGGTAAAAATGTGGATAACAAATGATTTTTTTTTTGTTACAGGTCAGGTAAGGGGTAGTGTGCCTAACTCAACATGTTACCATCCCTATGTATAATTTAGATTTTATTAAAAATTACGATTTAGTTTTTTGAATGAATGATTTATTATTTATTGTTTAAAATAAAAAATAATAATTTTTTAAAATAATTTTGGCTTTTTGAATGTTGGTTAGATATTAAAAAATGTTAGATTGAATAAAAAGATTATATTTTTTTTAATTAATCTAGTCTACTCCACTAAATTATGGTGGACCACATCGGTCAGAGAAATAATCTATTATAACAACTCTAACTCACAGGAAAAAAAAAAATCAAAATCAACCTTTATAACTTCATACAAAGTATACATATGCTAAAATTTTAGGGGAAATAACCATAATTGTTAGTTTGTTACCAGAGTTAGAAGAAAAATTTAGTGGTATGAATTACAATAAATATAAATTTCAGATGATCATATAAATAAGTTTATATTAATTTGTCAAATATATATTACAAAAAAAGACATCCACAACGTTCTACAATGGTCTACCTTCTAAATTTTCCTTAACTTTTAAAATTATATAATAATAATAACAAATAATGTAATAATAATAATAAAATAGTAATTATTATAAGAATAACACACTGTTGAGTTCTAGTCCAATCCGTCATCTTTCTCGTTCATGTTACGACCCTCATCATATCAATCACTACTTAAACACAGTCCCTTGCTCTTTCACTTTACTTCACTGCTTCTTCTGCCCAAATCCAAACCTCGCAATTCTTCACCATTTCACACATCAATTCATCATCCACAAACCTATCCCTCCTTCACAATTATTTTTCCGCAAAAATTCTCTGATCCTTTCGCTCCCCTTTCGTATCTCCACAATGTCCAACTGCACTGGTTCTTCTTCCAACAGGACCACCGCTTTCGACCGTTTCTACAGTCCTCCGGTTTTCCGAAAACTGCAGCGAGAGCAGCAGAAACAGTTCAACTCTCACTCGGTCCAACCGGATTTGCAAACCGGTTCTTACGAACCGGCATTGTCCACCTCTGTCTGTCTCAGTAATCTGGATCGTCTTTTGGACGCATTCACACCCTCCGTCCCTGCTCACTCCTCCTGCCAGGTCTTCAATCTAATCGTTTAATTCACATGCTTTCATTTGTGTTCCTTGTTCCTTAGGCTATTGACTTTCAAGTTTCATGATGCTTTTCCAATGTTTTTTAACTGTTCTTCTTCTTATTTTGAAAAATAAAATTGCACATAATTGAAATTGTTTTTAATTGTTTATTTTTGTCACTTCATTTGCTAACTTCTGTGCCTTGGCTTTGGATTGTATAGCCCAAAATGAAGGGACGCGGAACTGGTTACTCGTGTACCAACAATAGCAGTGGACGCCTATATATTGTGCTCGAGGATCTGTGGGAATCCTATAGAGAATGGAGCGCTTACGGTGTAGAGGTGCCAGTAAGCCATGACGGAGAGGAGGAGACAAAAATATACTATGCGCCCTCCCTCTCTGCAATTCAGTTATATGCTGAGAGGTTGTTTGTTTATCTCCATTTTGCTTCACCAATGCTTATAATTTGTCCCTTTGTCATAACTCTGTTCATTGGTTGACATCAAACTTTTCTTTCAGTTTTTGTCAAAATTGATTTTTACTGATTTCCTGCTTCTGTTTTGCTCTATTTTCTGACTCTGATCATGGAACTGTTGTGTTTCATACTGATTTCTTACCGTTTTTTCTGTCTGATTTAACAAAATGCTGAGAACCAAAGGTTCATGCTTGGTTGGTTGGATGGATTTTGTGATTTTCTGTGATTCATATCGTTTTGGCAGGAGTAATCCAGCACCACAACAGCTATAGTTTTCATGGCCTTTTATGCTTGAAGTGCTGCTTGACTTGTACCAATGCCTCACACTAATTTATACCAAAATGTCATCTTGGTGATGACCATTTATTGCCAACCAAGTTGTAACTTATCAGTTCACTCATTCTACCTTCCCTGAAGCAATTTGGTTAGTTAAATGGTTATTTGTTTAGAATTATGGTATTTAGTTTTAGGTGTTAAAAGTTGATTGACTAAACTTTTAATGGATCTTTCTATTTGCATCTTTCATTGTTTACATTCGTATGGTATTGCTCGATTGTGAAGTTTGCTCAAGTGTTTGCACATTGACCTGAAAGTGTCACATGAAAGACTGCAGGACAATCATTTTATACACATGAGCACTATATTTTCGATTGCTTATGTCTTATTCCCTGTTTATTTGATGGATTATAGATTTTGGGAAACTCTCTAGTAAATTTTGTTTTGTGCTTTCACAGTTCACTCTCATTTTATGTGTCAGTTCTTCGTGATTTCGTAAATTTCTTGCAGAAGGACGGATATTCCTTCCACTATTTAACTTGCTCCCAACCAAATTATGCTTCTAGTTCATGATATTGTTTTACATTACTTCTTTGACAACAAGACATCATCATAGCACCACCATTACGACGTTTAACATGATGCCTGGTTATTAGCATCTTAACTGGGGGAATAAAACTGTGCAGGAGACTTGAAGAGGACAGTAGCTCCGAGTCTTCTCAGGAGACAAACTGCTCAGCTGAGCAGCTTGTCTATGAATTCTTCGAGGGAGCTCTGCCACATATTCGGCCTCCTTTACATGATAAGGCAAGTCTGTCGTTTCAGATCTACCTATTCAAATTTCCCTTGGCTTGAACACTAACAATTTCCTTTTCCTCTCAGGTTTCCATTCTTGCTTCTGAGTTTCCTTCACTCAAGAATTATAGAAGCTGCGATATATCACCTTCTAGTTGGTTTTCTGTGGCCTGGTAGGTGTCAAAAAGTTCATCTGCTGTTGTCATTTAAGTTATCACTAAACTCTTCATTGTCCTCTTGACAAATTGAACTTCGGCCAGGTATCCAATATATAAAATACCAGTGGTATCATCAATGAAGAGGGTGGATGCATCTTTCCTGACCTACCATTCCCTGTCAGCTGACTCAAAAAGTATGCTTCTCTCTTTCCTTCTTAGTTTCTGACCATTTCAAGCACGCAAGTAGTGAAGTTCCCAACAATTGTACCTGATTTGGTATCGCCTTATATTTCTCAGGGAAAAACCAACCGGAGTTTTGTAGCAGGAAGGTCCGTGATGACGATGGATCCTTAAATATATCTCTTCCCACTTTTGGCCTTGCCGCTTATAAGTTGAGAGGCTCAATGCTAGCTCCTCGTAGAGACTCTGAATGGCACAAAGTGGAGTCTCTATTGGAAGCTGCTACTGACTGGCTACAGAATTTGCAGGTGAACCACCCAGATTACCTGTACTTTGTTAGCCGCAGTACCCTGTACAGATAATGACGAAAAATTCAAAATATTCTTCCACATACTCAGAGTCAGAGAAGCTCCTGCATAGAGAGTGTAGCATCGAGATGAAACTGAATTGATATGCCAAAACATTCTTACTAACTACATTCAGTCTTAGCTTAGCTGTGTTATTTTCGGTCTGTCTACAAGAGTTGCGATGACAACATCTTGAGTTTAGTAGTGATTTACAGACACGTTGTTTATGATTGGACTATTTTAAAGTCCCGAGAAATGCTATATGCAGTAGGAATTTGTATGCCATAAGAGTAAGACATGAAAGAAGTGCAGTATATTTGTGTTTTTCCTTGTTAGGGGCAATTCAAAATTTTGATTCGGGAATGAGGATAAAACTATATCTTGTCTATTTTCTCTGTTTTATTGATAATACACTCATAGTCAGTATCTGGACACGGTTTTTCTTAGTGGTCAAAGGGGCATAAAGAGTAAAACGAGAATCTAATATTCTGTAGTATAGTCTCTCTCAAAATAGTAGCTGCATAATCTCATGATTGTAACTTCAAACCACTCGTGCAGCTACACATGCAGCTAAGACAAGTCCCTCTTAGGCTCAGAAGAAACATCGACATTGTGGAGGTGGTGGACCACCACTCTGAAGATCCAAAAAGTGATTCAGTGGAAAAGTGAAAAGCTATGTAGTCATTGTTGGGCACATCCTCTGATTTTTTATTCTGATTTAAAGTTTAACGAAAGGGATGTTTTCCCCCATCATATTTTTAACCCTTTCTGTTTCTTTCGAAAGAGACTTTGCCCAAACTATTTTTAAAATAAGTTCTTACAAGTATAAGCAATCATTACCAAAACTAAAAGATTAAAAACTTCAGAGAAAAAAAGACACAATGACTGTTTTGCTTATTAGCCAAGTTTTTTATTTATTTATATTTATTTAATAATTTATAATTTAATGAATGACCTACCTTCTTCTATCCTATCTTTATGCATAGGCTGATTTTTTTTTATTTCCCATTTTTTATAGCTTATGTTTAATGTAGTACAGAAATTTTGAAAGGTGAAAAGAAGAATAATTTCGAGTCAAATGAAAAACTAGTAAAATGACTTATTGAATAAAAGTATTCCTTTAATAAAAAAGAAGAGATTTTTGTTAGACAAACATATTATTTTAATCAACGATTTATTTGGTTTGATAACGTGGTTTTTATTATTTCTTAGCTTACTAGAAACAAGCAATTTAAAAAAAAAGGTTTTTCTATAAATATTTAAAATAAATTCAAATAACAATAAGTTTATATTTTATACCTATTTATAAAAAAATTATAAAATAAAGGAATTTATACCAGAAAAGAATACTTTTAAATAAAATAATTTTTAGTACATGATACTTTGTATTGTTTTGTTTTTTTAATATATACTTATTAATAAAGGTAACTGAGTTATGTTTTAATGTATAGATTTCTTTTTAACTTTATCCTTGTTAACATAAATGATTTTATTACTTTATATTTTAAATTGTATAATTTACTTTTTTAAATTTAATTAATTACTTACAACGGAAAAACTACTTCGTCTAAAAGATTTGTCAACGAGTTTTAATTTAAAAGAAGAATTAACTTAAAAAATTCAAAACGGACAAACAATTTCTACCTCATTTAAATTGTTATTTTTATAACAAATTATAAAATAAAATATATACACAAAAAAGAAGAATATTGTTATGGGGTCTTACTGCTCTTAGGACATGGTTAAAAATAATTAATATACTTTTGTAAAAGTTTATAACTAATTGTGTTAATAAATAAAATCCGACCTAATAATAATTAATACAGTTTTATTTTAAATAAAGGATAAAGATGTCTTTAAGAATTGTACAAATCTGTTTAATATTTTATTTAGTGTTCGTCCATAAAAATTAAAAAACAATTAAATAATAAAACAATTATATTTTAATATTGTTAAAAATTAAAATATTAAAATATAATTAAAATAAAAAAGTTTAAATTAATATAAAAATCAACAAAAAAATAGTATTAAACATCTTAAAAGTTGAAAAAAAAAAATTAAAGTATCAATTCAAGATTTCATAATTTCTTTTCTCTAATTTAATAACCTTTTCCAACAAAATCCCCTATATTAAAAATACAAACGATATTTCAATATCTAAAATTATTAATTATAAATACATAAATTTAACGATATAAAAAAAGTTTAATTACCTTAAAAATTTTAAAGTGCTTATTTTGTCTTTATAAAATTTATTATATGTATTTATAATATTTTAATTAATAGACTTAATTATTCCACAATACGCATTAATTATTCCTTAACCAATGTCTTTAGGGCACTAGTTAGCATTCTCCATTTTTATATAATGGTATAAATTTTAGGAGAATACTAATCAATGTCAAGGGACACAGATTAATGTATAATTAATGATTATTGATATCATATTTTTACATTGAAAACTAGAGTAATTAAGTTTATTAATTAATTATATTATAAATTCATATAGTAGATTTTATAAAAACAAAATTATTCTTTGAAATTTTTAAGTGATATATCACTTTCACAAGAATACTATGAAATTTCAAAGGTCTCTACTAAAAAAAAAAAAAAACATCTCTTACACTTGAAGATTGGCTCATCCAAAGTTTGAAATATGAAAACTTTAAATGTTTGAAAATTAAGATCATTAGTTCTTAAAAAAAATCATAGAAATTTTTAGCAATTTAAAATATAGTTATTTTATTATTTAACTAATATTTTAATTATTTTTTTTAACTTTTTAAATGTTTAACACTGTTTCTTTTTATTTTTTCTATTAATTTAAACTATTTTACGTTTTATTATAATTTTTAATAATATTAAAATATAATTATTTTATTATTTTTTAACTTTGTATTGGTATGCATCAAATAAAATATATAATATTTTGTGAGCATTTTTATCCTCTAAACAAAATTTATTTAATATCACATTTAATTATGAATTTGTTTTTGTAAGATTTCATCCGTAAAAAAAGTCTAAATTTTAAAGTAACTACCAAGTTTTTATGCGAAATTTGAAGGGATATAGTGGGTTTTAAAGGTGTTATCAATGAATATTTAAATTCACGTGTTCATTAAATGATTATTACGCATTCATTAATCGTATTTATGAAATTTATTATGTAATTATTGTTTGATTTATACGGTCACTTATCATTAACGGTTTATTTTAAAAACTAAAGATATTAATATGTAAAAATTTAAAAGAATTAATACATCTCAAAATAATATTATAAGCGATACATTAATTAGGTATGTGTTTATAATAATAAAAAGTTAAAAATCTTCAATAATAGAATTTTTTTTACGTACAAAAGGCATTTTCTTTTTTGCTTTGTCCTAGCATAGCTGAGAGCTTAATGTTTTGTTGGGTCTTTCTATGGGCATTGTTTAAGGGTCTTTCTTCTTACACCTCCAAAATTTCTTCTACATCTCCAAATTTTCTTTAAATTTCAAAAAAACTCTTTGACAACCGGTAGACACCACACCCCCAAAATTATGTCGATCTCCGGAAGTCAAAATATATCACCGGAAGTCGACTTCCAAATGTCAAAATGTATCACCGGAAGTCGACTTCCGAAAGTCAAAAATTATCACCGGAAGACGACTTCCGAAAGTCAAAAAATATTCCCAGAAATCGACTTCCGAAAGTCAAAAAGTATTCCCAGAAGTCGACTTTCAGAAGTCCAAAAATATTCCGGAAGTCAACTTTCGGAAGTCAAAAAATATTCTCCGTAAATTGACTTCCGTAAGTCAAAAAAACAAAATTTATTTTGAATATGTTTAATTCTTTTTAAAATTTATACTTTTTAACTTTTAATGATTTTTTTAGTTTATTATTTTATTTATTTTTTATGTTTTCATATTTCTTAATATATATTTTTTTAAAAATATTAATATCTATATATAATTTTATTTTTATTTAATATACTGAAAAATAAATATAAATATAAAATTAAGATAATATTAAACTTTAAATAAAAAAATTAAAAAAAAATTATTCTCCTTCATTTTATTTTATTTAATATTTAAATTTATTTTAAAACAATAAAACTTTAAATTAAAATATATATATATATATATATATATATATATTTTTTTTTTTTTTTTTTTTTTTTTTTTTTTTTTTTTTTTTTTTTTTTTTTTTTTTTTTTTTTTTTTTTTTATTTTTTTTAAATTTTAAATTTTATTATTTTAATTTAAATTATTTTTTAATTTTATTTCAATTTTTTATTTAGTTCTTTTGTTAATTATTTTTTTTATTTTTTAAAGTAACTTTTTTTTTTTTAAATTTATATGTTTTATAATTTTTAATATGTTTTTTAAAAAATAAAATAAAATAAGTTAGAAAATATAAATTTGAAAAAGAATTAAAAATATTTAAAATCACTTAATTTTTTTTATTTACGAAGTTTACTTTTGGTAATGTTTTTTTATTTTTGGAAGTCGACTTCCAGTAATGATTTTTTACTTTCGAAAGTTGACTTCTGGTGATATATTTTTATTTTCGGAAGTCGACTTTCGGTGATATATTTTGACTTTCGGAAGTTAACTTCCGGTGATATATTTTGACTTCCGGAAGTCATATATTTTGACTTTTGGAAGTAGACTTCCAAAAGTATTTTTTGGGTGTGATGTCCGTAAGTTTTCTTAAATGGTCAAAGTGTATTTTGGAAATTTAAAGAAATTTTGGAGGTGCATAAGAAATGGCTGGAGGTGTAGGAAGAGAGACCCTTGTTTAATCTATGTGGATCTTGATTTGTAGTTGGGCTTCGACGAACCCATTTTCCAAAATGTCTATTACTGAGTATATTTTAATTCTGGAATGCTGATTCCAAAACATATTTATAATTTTATTATTTTTATGAGTAATTAATTCAAAAATAATGAAAATAATATAATGAAAAAATATGAATACTTTTTTAGAAATGGTATTAAAAAAGTTATACAACAGTCATTTCTAAGAAGATAATTCATTTAGTTATTTTAAAATAAAGAAAAAATACTTTTCATTTTTCATTTAGAAAATGACGCCAAAAAACCATTGTTTGTATAATGGTATGGATAAATAATATATACTCAAAATTTTAAAATATAAAAAAAATATTGTAATGACCATTTAGAAGTATAAATATGTACCTAATTTTGGAATAGTTATTTTCGAAAGTAAAAATACATTCTGAAATCTTCATTTAGAAGTATAAATAATATATACTCTAAATTTAAAATATAAAAAAACATATATGTAATGACCATTTAGAAGTATAAATATGTACTTAATTTTTTAATAGTTATTTTAGAATGTAAAAATACATTCTGAAATCCTCATAATATATATATATATATATATATATATATATATATATATATATATATATATATATATATATATATATATATAT
>Ga0214545_1003509_pt1 | contig 29836 bp, 21 predicted proteins | sample CNSS4metaG_FD_160064 | JGI IMG/M metagenome (GOLD analysis project Ga0214545, IMG submission 160064) | Root nodule microbial communities from cowpea collected in UCLA plant growth center, Los Angeles, California, USA - CNSS4 | ecosystem: Host-associated > Plants > Roots > Nodule | place: USA...
CCTCATAAATAAAGATCAGAGGAAATTTCTTCGCCTTGATCAAAGCCAACTCATTGTCTTGGTAAACTTCTATTTGAATACGTATCTATTACTAAAATGATTAGAATAATGTAACATAGTACAATCAATAATAGTAATATTTTGCATGCTCCAATAAGATTTCTCCAATTAACAATAATAAATGATAATAATAATTATAAATAAAATTTGGTTACAAACCTTACTCTAAATAGATTACAGCAGTAAACTTTGGTTACAAACCTTACTCTAAATAGATTATAGCAGTAAATGTAGAACCTAAAAAATAACACAATAAAATATATATTTTTAAGAAAACTATCCTTACCGAACCTTCTAACTTTTATACTTTATGGCCTCTCCACCAAGCTTAAAGAAATTTCTACATACATTTTTTTCTTACAAGGTAGCAAGCATGTGCTACTGTTTTTATGCTGCCTATAGTTTCTGCCTTTGTACACAATGATAACCTTTTCATTATATTGGTATTATTGTAAAACAGAACTACAAATAAAACAAAACCAGTAACATAACAGGTAGAATGTTAGTAACATTAGTAAAAATAGCAAAATAATGGATGCATAAACTACTAAAACTAGATAAAGTCCTAAACTAAAGACAACAAATCAATAACTATTCTAAAAATTCAAAACAGTAACTAAAAATGGAAAATAAAACTGCACTAAACTAATCTAAATCAATGCAGTATATACAAAACTTATAAAGCCTATATTTTCTCACTTTCAACAACAGCTTCTTAGAAACAAGAAAAAAATTAGTGTCAAGCTTCCTAAAACAGAGCATTTATTCATTGACCAATAGAGTTTAACTATTCATTGACCAGTAGAGTTTAACTATTCATCGAAAAAGGATAGTGATGTCGGGAGATGATGAAATTAGGGAAACGAAATTCAAACAAAAATGAAAGGATGAGATGAAATTGAAAGAACGGTGACGAAATTGAAAGCAAGGAAACGAAATTCAAAACAAATGTTTATTACCTGATTTAAGGGAGAGCGATGAAATCGAAAAATCAATGTCTTCCCTCTCCTAAGGCACGAGCCACAACTTCTTCGCTTTCCTCCTCTTAGGCACGGAATTGAAATCAGAAAGCAACGCTCTTTACTGATTACGAAATCAACACAGTTTGTTGATGAAATCAGCAGACAAAATTGAAATTGAAAGAAAAAATATGATGAAATGAGCGGTACAAACCTTGAGCAGAGTGAGAGAACCAAAAAAGAGAAAGGTAAAGAGGAACGGGAAAGGGAAAGAGAATAACTTTAGCCAAATAAAAGTTTTTAAAAAATAAAAAAAATGATAATAATTTTACTGAAGTTTTTAAAAAAGAAACCTGAAACTTACTTGGGGTCACTAAAATCTCCACTAATGTATATTTTTACCGGAGCTTATTACAACCCCATCTAAAAAACCCTATTAGGAACATATATTTTTGTAGTGTCTTGTAGTTACTGATTGAGGTAAGACTTATGTTTTGTATCAATAAATGAGTTATGTGTCTACTGCCTTATTATTTCATAATTTCATATGAGCATGGTTTACTCTGGGGTTCAAATTGAATGCTGGCATTGATTTAAGATATGAGTATATATGAATTATAAAAGAGAGGAATGTGTGCTTATACTTAAAAGATGCTTTTGTGTTGTGATGTTGTAAATTAGAGTATATGAATGTATATTTTGATTTTTGGATGTTGAGAATTGAATGGTTGAATGCTAGGAGCTGAATTAGAGTACCTAAAACTAATAGTATCACATTATTGGTGTAGTGTCGGGCAGTGCAGAGTGGAATGTGTGCTTATACTTGAAAGATGCATTTGTGTTGTGATATTGTAAATTAGAGTATATGAATGTATATTTTGATTTTTGGATGTTGAGAATTAAATGGTTGGATGCTAGGAACTAAATTAGAGTACCTAAAACTAGTAGTATCACATTACTGGTGTAGTGTCAGACAGTGCAGAGTGGACCACCAAGCGATAGTAGGAAACAGGAAAGTCTTGTGTGTGGTGGCGCCCGACGGTGATGTGGAATCGCTAGGCAGTTTGCACTGCTATTTTGCCTGGCGGCGCTTAGGCTGCACCAGACGATGGTGTAGTGGCAGTGTGCGTTCGTGATACATTTTGCATGGCTTGTTGTGTTGGTCCTGGTCTAGGATATGCTTGATATTTTCATGAGCGGGTAGGTTCATGACTAGTGATGAACACGTGATAATATGAACGGGGAGGTTCATATTATGATGCTCTCGTGTGAACGAGCAAGGAGGTTCATACGTTTCGTGATCACACTTGAGGGCTACTGCGAGTGGGGAGGTTCGTAGCTGTTGGATCACGTGTGTTGGACTACGGGCGAGGAGGTTCGTAGAGTTGGACTACGAGTGGGGAGGTTCGTAGAGTTGGACCACGAGCGGGCAGGTTCGTGGAAGCATTGGAATCCCTAAGACCAGCTTGAGTATGTACCTTGTATAGTGCAGTGTGCTTTTCTTAATTTCGTTTTGATGTTGTGATGTAAAGACTTGGATCAGAAGATGTTGTGCCATGAGCGGGTAGGTTCATGGATGGTGGTGAACACGTGATGATATGAGCAGGGAGGTTCTTATCCTGATACTCTCGTGTGGAGATACGAGCGGGGAGGTTTGTATGTTTCGTGCTCACACTTGAGAGATGTTGCGAGCGGGTAGGTTCGTAGCTGGTGGATCACGTGTGTTGGACTACGGGTGGGAAGGTCCATAAAGTTGGACTACGAGCGAAGAGGTTCGTAGAGGCAGAACCACGAGCAGGTAGGTTCATGGAAGCATCATATATCTTGAGTTCGTGGTCAAATATTTGTGGACTTGCATGTTGAAAAACCTTGGGGTAATAAGGTCTTGGCCAAGAATTATCTAGAGTAAAATAGTTGGGTGTATCTTGATTTTATTAATTTATATGTTAACTATTTATGAGCTCACCCTTTTTGTGTGTATGTGACGATGATCGTGTGACTTGTCACACGGGAGCAGATGACATTCCACGTGATGCTGGTGAGGCATAAAGCCGGAAAGGGGCTAGGGAAAGGTTTTTATGGAAGTTTACTATCATTTTAATTCCAGATTTTTGTAAACCGCATTTTTACTGGAATATGAACTAGTATAGATTATTGAAACATTGTGGTTTAATTGGATGAGTTTAATAAATGTTTTTAATTTCCCGTGTTTTGGGAAAAACATTTAAATAAATGTGACTTTATTATTTTTTATATTTTATATTATTTAAAATTAGTAATATCCGATTGAGATGTTACAGATGGTCCAATTTTCTAATTGTAGCATCATCCTCTCGGTAGTCAAAATCACGATCTAGAACATAAGAGAGAAAAAATTGCACCCTGAGATTACAAAAATATAAAGGGCCACTATGAAAGAAACAAAAATTGCCATTGTTAAGATTAAAAAAAATAGTTATTCCCTTTCTGTTGTTAAGATTGAAACTACTTCATCTCTTCTATAAATGAGAAAAGCTACCACTACGCACTACTACTACTGCATAGTGAAAACTACCACTACCTTTCTTCTCTCTTTTTCACTACACTTAGTGTACCCAAATTACACTTCACCCCATGTACCCAAAAGTCCTACCCATCCATAATTTCTCCCATTGTTTCTTGCACAACATCACCACAACACTTTGTTTATCCAAATTGTCCAAACTATTCATGACATCCAAATTGCAGTCCAATATGCATTCTCACTTATTAAATGCTCCAGGAAATAGGAGTGATATAGCTTGGAAGCCTTGTAATTATGTTCTTGGGGATACTAGGAAACTGTAACGCAAATACTATTAGAAGGTAGTAACAGGGGGAGTTTATCAATTGAAGCATCACTTGGCTGGTACTCAAAGGAATGTTGGTGCTTGCAAGGATGTCGCTAATAAAGTGAAGAAAGAAATGTGGGAAATTGTTGTTGGTTTTCAACAAAATTTAAAGAAGAAATTAAGGATTAATATGAAGGAGGAAACAACAAAAGTTAGTGAGGAAAGAAAAAATAGTGAAGCATCAAACATCAATCCTATAAATATTTGTAAAAGAGAGTAGTTAGTACAAAAACTACCATCATCAACATGTTTAAGAAAGGTATGAGAGAGAAAGCTTGTTAAGCAATTGTTTGATTCTTCTATAACAATGTTATACCTTTCAATGTGGCAAAAAGTGAAAAATTCATTTCTATGCTTGATTTGGTTTCAAGATGTGGCCTTGCATTTAAACCTTCATCTTATCATGAGATTAGAGTTCAATATTTGAAGGAGAAAGTTCAAAATACATCCCTTTCTTTACAAGCACATAAGGATGAACAGAAAAAAGTAGGATGTACTATTATGACTAATGAATGAACTGATAAGTAAAGGAGGAAAATAATAAGCTTCTTGGTGAATAGCCCAAAGGTAACTGTATTTTTGAAGTCCATAAATGCATTAACAAAATCTAAAATAGCTAAGAAAGCTTTTTAGATAATGGATAACACTATTAAAGAGGTGGGAGAAGAAAATGTCATTAAGTTGTCACATATGATGTAGTAAACTATAAAGTTGATGGTCAAATGTTGATGATAGAGGAAAAAGCTAGTTTGGACATTGTGTGCTGCACATTATGTCAACTTAATGTTGGAGGACTATGAGAAGAAGATCCCCATTCATGAGGAGATAACTCGAAAAAGTTAAAACAAATTACTACCTTTATCTATTTAATATCTCCTCTAATTTCTTTACTATAACTTTTAACGAAAGGAAGAGATTTGGAAGAATAAAATAACTTCTTTGGAAGGTGAATTGCCTCTAATTGAAGTGTTTCAATTGGTTGGTTCTCATCAAAAGTCAGTCATGTGATTCATTTATGAAGCAATGGACCAAGCAAAGGAGAAGATTCAAAAGACTTTCAATGTTGTCAAAAAAAGGTATTAGTTATCTAACTATTTATATTTGTGTTTTAATGGAAAACAAAGCTAACTCAACATAATGTATTTTGGTTAGTTATTTGCCTTTGTGGAACATCATTGATGTAAGGTGGGACAATAAACTGCATAGGCCCTTGCATGCTACAGGCTATTTTCTTAACCCTTAAATACATTATCGTCCCGGATTTAAAGCATATTTGGAGGTGAAACGAGGTTTGATGGAATGTATAACTAGGATGGTGGAGGATGAGGATGAACAAACTCATTGATGTTCAAAATGATTATTTTAGAAAATGAGCAAAATGTTTTGGATGTCCCTTAGCTACTAGGTCAATTAATTAAAAGAATCCAGCAGATTGTTGGGAGTCTTAAGGTGATGAGTATCTTGAAGTCCAAAAAATTGTAGTCATGTATTGAGCTTGACATGTAGCTCATCTGAATGTAAGCGTAATTGGAATTCCTTTGAGATGGTAAGTTAATGTTAAAATATATCTCTATAATAAACTACTAGTCTAGTGTTTGCCTACTTATCATATTTATCTTTGTATTTGTTTTAGGTCCATATGAAACAGAAGAAACCGGCTAAAGCACAGCACAATGAATGATGTTGTTTTTGTTAGCCAGTTCAAAATTAGCTAAGAAGAAAATAAAACAAGAAATACAACTCAAATTTGTTAAGATATGTCAAATATTCTATTAGCAAATATTATGTAATCAAATATTGTATTAGCTATAATTTAGGCATTATTACCTTTGTGAGAAAATCCGTGCACTCATTCCTTTAATAGATGAGGAATTATAACACTCTTGTATGTATATATATATGGTACCCTATTCTTTGAAATAATACATCAGAATTATTCTTTACATCTTTTTTATATGGTATCAAGAGCCAAACACCGACATCCTTTACAATATAGGAAGCAGTGCTTCTTTATTTGAATATTTCTGATGGCTCCTTTCGGTAAAAATTAATCGGAAAAACATGATTTTGGGACTTCTGCTGCTACCCATATGCACGAAGCGCTCACCCCTGAACGACTTGACGACACCAACTATGTTGAGTGGTCGTTGAACGCACAAAACAAGATCAGAGGCATAAAACGTTGGGGTTTCATCTCTGGAACAAAGGTTGCACCAAAAAATAGGAAATCTGATGAATATGAAGCATGGGAAAATGAAAATTGTCTAGTCAAGTCTTGGCTTTTGGACTCCATGATGAAAGAAATCAGATCCCTCTTTATTCGCTTAGCTACGACAAAAGATATCTAGGACACTGTGCAACAAACATACTCAGTCAACCAGGATGCGTCCCGATCATATCAATTATATCGTGATGTAATATTTACTCAGCCAAATGGAGGATCTGTTATTACATATTTTGGTAAATTACAAAGATTATGGCTGGAGTATGATACTATCACAAATTGTACCATCAAATGTCCTAAAGATGTTGAAAAGTATAACAACATGATTAATTATCAACGAGTTTGTCTTTTTGGCTGGCCTAGATACACATTTGGATGCAGTTCGTGATCGTGTCCTTGCTACTACTCCCTTTCCAAATGTTCAATCAGTTTATGCAACTGTTTGTGCCGAGGCAAACCGCCAAGAGGGTATGCTTGATAGTGAGTCTATTGTGGGGACTGCCTTTGTTGTTAAGAAGTTTCCTAAGAAAGGAATATGCAAATGTACGCACTATAATGGGGATAATCATGTCATGGAAACATGTTTTAAACTCCATGGCTATCCGGATTGGCATCCAAAAGGAAAAACTACTCCTAATACAAAGGTAGAAGCTACTCCTAAGAGCCACAGTTCTACTGCTGCCGGATTTGTGACCTAGTCAGGTATATCTAACTCTGCTCTTCATCTTTCTGTTGTTACTAGGGGTAGTGATTGGATAATTGATTCAAGTGCTACTGATCATATGACATGTGATCCACATAAACTTATTAATTTTTCTCCCAATTGTTCTAAAACTGTTATTATTAATGCCAATGGGGTATCATCTCCTATTGAAGGTGTAGGTACTATATCCCTCTCACCCTCATCAATTTTTAATGTTTTATTTATTCCTACATTGAACTGTAATCTTCTCTCTATCAGTAAGTTAACCAAATCACATTCTTGTGTTGCCTTATTTTACCTAACCCATTGTTTTTTCCAGAACATCCATTCCAAGGAGAATATTGAGAGTGGTAGAGGGAGAGAAAGACTGTATTATCTTGAAAATGTCTCACAACAAACCCATAAAGGAATGTTGGCTTGTCTTGCGAATGAACACATACAAGATAAAAACAAAAAGAAAATTTGGTTATGGCATAGAAGATTGGGACATCCCTCTTTTGGTTATCTAAAAAAAATATTTCCATCACTATTTCATAAATGCAATATTTCTGATTTTATTTTTGAAACTTGTGTAATGGAAAAAAGTCATCGTGCTGTGTTTCCTTTAAGCAATAAAAAAACAGATTTTTCTTTTTCATTAATTCATACAGATGTTTGGGGCCTTGCCTCACAGTCTACACATAATGGGAAAGAATGGTTTATCAATTTTGTTGATGATTATACTCGAGTAACTTGGATGTATTTGCTTAAACATAAAAGTAATGTGTGTAATGTATTTCGTTCCTTTCATCATATGATAGTTACTCAATTTAACACACATATTAAGGTCATTCGATCAGATAATGGAGGGGAATATTTTAAGACTGAGTTAATCGAGTTCATGAACTCCAAAGGCATCTTACATCAAACTACATGTCCTTATTCACCATAAAAAAATGGGGTGGCTGAGAGAAAAAATAGACATATATTAGAGGTGACAAGATAACTTTTGATAGATGGTAATGTCCCATCTCATTTATGGGGTGAGGCTGTGAGATTTATAGTTTATTTGATTAATCGAACACCTTATAGTGTGCTTAAATTTCGAAGGCCTTTAGATATGTTGTTTTATCATTGTATCCTTCCTTCCATGGTCTCTTTACCGCCTCATATTTTTGGATGTGTTATATATGTTCACTTACACCCACATCAACGTACAAAACTTGAAGAACGAGCTTTAAAATGCATTTTTGTTGGGTATGAATCAACTCAAAAAGGCTACTATGCTTACCATCCACCATCAAAGAAATTTTATATCTCTATGGATGTGACATTTAATGAGCATAGTTTTTTTTTATGTTGATTCTACACTTCAGGGCGGCAATGAAAGTGAAGTGCATAATCATGATGTTAGTATGTTTGATATCACAAATATAAATTATATTATAAAGATAAATGATCATGTGAGGATCATTCTTCAGGAAGTGAGCCAATCCTAAATATGGAAACTTCTCCTTTGGATAATACAGTGTCTTCTGATCCTAACCAATTGGCTCAATCTTCTCCACAGGTTCGACTTAACTCTTCAGAGGTACCTTCTGATCCTATCTCTGATAATACTAATGTAGTTGAAACTAATCATGAAATTTTTTCTTTTGATCCTACCCTTGATAATACTAATGTAAACGAAACCGATCAAGAAATTGATCCTTGTGTGCATGAAACTACCAACACACCAAACATTGAGTCTACTACTGTTTAGTATAATCTTCCACCCCGTTCTAACCGTGGTCAACGTCCAACTAAATATGAACTAGACCTCCAAGCCAAAGTTAAATATCCCATTAGTAAATATGTGTCATCTCACAGGTTATCCCAATCATATGCATCATTTGTATCTCAATTATCTTTAATTTCTATTCCTAGTAATATACAAGAATCTTTGGTAGATCCTAGATGGACCAAAGCAATGGTTATGAGATGGCAGCTTTAGAAAAAAAAATAACATTTGGGATCTTGTGTCTTTACCAAGAGGGAAGAAAATTGTGGGCTGCAAATGGGTATTTACAATTAAGTATAGAGCTGATGAAACTATTAAGAGGTATAAAGCCCGACTTGTGGCTAAAGGTTACACTCAATATTATGGTGTAGATTACCAAGAAACGTTCGCACCGGTAGCCAAGCTCAATACTGTGAGAATACTTTTGTCACTAGCAACAAACCAAGATTGGCCTCTTCTACAATTTGATGTGAAAAATGCTTTCCTCCATGGAGAAATTTTAGAAGAAATTTATATGGATTCTCCACCAGGCATGACAGATTCAATTGGAATGAAGGTTTGCAAATTAAAGAAGGCTCTATATGGATTAAAACAATCCCTAAGAGCGTGATTTTGGAAGGTTTACCAAGTCTATGAAGGCTTTTGGCTATAGAGCTAGTAACTCTGATCACACCTTATTTTTGAGGAGAGGAAAAGGAAGAATTACAGTTTTGATTATATATGTAGATGACATGATTGTTACAGGAAATGACCAAGATGAGATTTCCAGTTTGCAACAATACCTTGCATCTGAATTTGAGAGGAAACAACTTAGAAACCTCAGATATTTTTTGGGTATTGAAGTAGCTAGATCAAAACATGATATTTTTCTATGCCAAAGAAAATATACTATTGACTTACTATTAGAAATTGGACTGCTTAGGAGTAAACCAGTTGATACACTAATTGAACAAAATCATAAACTCTTTCAATGTTTAAATTCAGCAAACATAGACAAATGCAGATATCAAAGGCTGGTAGGAAAATTAATTTATTTGTCTCATACACGTCCATATATTACTTATGCAGTGAATGTTGTTATTCAATTTATGTATGACCCACGAAAGCTTCATATGGATGTTGTTGAGATGATTTTGAGATATTTAAAGTCCACTCCTGAAAAAGGAATTTTGTTCTAAAATTATGAAAACTTAAAAGTAGAAGGGTACACTGATGCAGATTGGGCAAGTTCAAAAAACGATAGAAGATCTATCTCTGGATACTTTACTTTTGTAAAAGGGAATCTTGTAAGGTGAAGAACGAGGAATGGTGAATCTACGAGAGTTTGTGAACTTTGGAATATGGAATTTTGGATAATGACATTACCATTTCGTTGGACTTTAATTGTTTCTTCTTCTGCGTAATTTTTTTTCTTAATAACTTGTTCATAAATCCAGCATACGAGGATATTTGTTGGAGTGCTTCGAGGAATCAATATTCAATTATAGAAAACATATTGATATCATATAAATAAAAAATTTCAATTTCTTTTATAAAGTTTTCATTCTTACTCTTTAAAAAAGTTAAAGACCATAGAAAAATAACAACATACATAGTTTCACTTTTCAAAATATATGGAGATTCATTTACGCCTCCCCAATTCCCAAAAGTGGTGGACTAAGTAGATTTCATTTAAACCATTAATTTGTAATTAAACAGTTCATATTGGAAATTATAGGGATGAAGATGATGATGATGATACACAGTAAACCCAAATAAGAAGAAAAACGTTAATCTGAAAAAGATTTGAAAAATCCAAAAAAAAAAAAAACAATGTGAAAGATATAAATATAGATATATATTGTAAGAAGTGGTGTAAAATAATTTTGTCTATGAAGCATTTAGAAATAGTGAAACGAAGTAAATATCTTTGGGAGGAATTGTAGAATAAAGCCAAAAGAGGTGTTCCAAGTTGAAGACCTGAAAGGTGCTTTAATCATAGCAATAAACCTTGACAAGTTCCTTTCAAGGCAAAAAAGGGACACAGAGAACACAGAGTTTTAACCCTTTATCTTTTTCCCATGCATGCATGCACTTGTTTTCATACTATTTATTTTACCTCCAATGGTTAACAACATGAAGAACAGAAATACCCATACGGCAGGTAACCCCATTTGTACTTCTTGATAACTACGTTTCATCACTTTAGCTTCCACTCACATTGGTCAATAACCATAATACAAACCCCTTTTATCCACAACATGTTGCTATATATATAATAGTGCTTCTTTTTGTTTCTGATTCGATTGGTGCAAGAGAAAATAGTAATATCAGCATTAATAGTAATAAACCTACCTACCTAGCTACAGAGATGGAAGCTACACACGTTCGAGAAAAGGGTCTTGTTGAGGGAAGTGAACACATTGCTGGTGGGAAACAAAATGAAGAAGTTCTAAAGAACATTATTGCAACTCATCCTTTGTATGAAGTTTTGATTCAATCTCACATCAACTGCTTGAAGGTACGTAATTTCCTCTATTTTCTTTTTCTTTTCTTCTCTGCACATTTCTTTCTGTTTTTGACTCCTAAACTTTGTATTGATTAAAGCAATGATGTTGAATTATCATGATCCGGGGTCAACAATTAACAGAAAAAGAAAGCTTCCATTCTAGTATAACTGTGGTGACCTACATGACTATATTTTTGTCTAAGTTAGCTGATACAAAAGTGCTTATGAGTGATGAATAGGATCCGAATATGATGCTAGAACAATTTAAAACCTTAATATAGTAAACAAGACAACGGTGGAGTAGAGTATTTAACAGTTCAGAAAAAAGCAATTTCTCACTTTGGCTATAGCTGCAAAATTTATGATATTTTTGAAAGAAAAAAAGTTTGTTTCTTCTAATTTTCTGAATGATTTTAACTCAGAAAGTGGGTGAAAAATGAAGATAAATAAGTAGATTTTACTCACTTTTCCTTAAACTAAACAATTCATTAAAATGGAACAGCTTTTGTCATTTGTCTTAATTTGGGAGCGTATTTTCTAGTACATCTATATAAATATAACAGAACTGTTTCTGCAATGGAAACAAGACCAGACATTTTTGGTAAACAGTTACATATATCATATAAGAATTTGTTTTAGATTAATGTCAAGTATTTGTAAAGTCAGTGATAGATGATATGATGAACACTGTTGGAAGTAAGAGGTTAAAAGCTTTATCATGTTTTTCTTTTCATTATTCAGAGAAATGTAACACAGAGATATTAAGAGTTTCCAACAACTCATGCATAGTATGCATCTATTTTACTTCATCATTTGAGTTTGATTTGAATTCAGGTGGGGTTAAGTGAAGCTGAAGAGTTTGATGATGATGCACTGAAGAAGCTGGTGAATTCAAAGTCCAAAGCAACAGCTGGTGCAAACACTTCAGAGTTAGATCAGTTCATGGTATCACTAGTGTTAATTTCTGAAAATCTTGGTTAAAAACATAAAAATTATAAAAAATAAGATTGTTTTTAAGAAATGAAAGCCTTATAAATAATCTATTTTGTTTGATTTGATAACACTGGATAGGAAGCTTATTGCATGGCACTGAGCAAGCTGAAAGAAGCAATAGAAGAACCAACAAAAGAAACTAATGCTTTCATCAGAGCCACGTATCATGAACTAAAGCAACTGGAAGAAGTGAAGCACCCATAACTTTTGATAAGTAGTTGGAATCTCGATGATGAACTTGGTCCTTTCTAGCAAGTACCATTTCCTTATTATTGTAGCTCTTATTTTCAGAATGTTATTCACTCAAGCAATCACTTTCAGGTAGTCAGAAACAACTTTACCACTGTATTATATTGGTCTCCACAATTATATGCTGTATATTAGAGTGATGCTTATATTTACATCACTTCAATCAAACACTCCTATTACAATTTAGCATCATTTTTATACTATAATTTCTTTTTTTTTTCTTTCTAAATTTAATTATAGTTAACATGAGATTTGGATTAATAAGTGGATAAACCTATATAGTTTTGTTTCAAAATATGTCAGTGTGTTGGGAATATAAATATGTATGAAAATTAAAAATTATATGAAAAAAAAAATATATAAATTTATTATTTTAAGATTTCAAATCAATGTTAATTTTTTATGTAAATTTAACTTAAATTTCATTATTAGTGAATTTTTTTCCGTAAATTCCTTAAATACTCATATGGACTTAATATAGACATGATTGAAATACAATGAAAACATAATTTCTGAAGGTTGTGAGTTGCTGCTAGTACTATTTATTGCAGTTATCTCTTCTATTAATCGAGAATTTGAATTTTGTGTAATTGATAAAAGGTTTAATTATATTTTTAACCCTTAAAATTTAGAGGAATTTTCATTATTTTTCTTTTAAGTATAACTTTTTGTTTACCTTTCAATTGAAAAATATGATTTTAGTTTTCAAATTTTTAAAATTTCAATTATACAAAATAAAAAAATCATTTTTAGTCCTTTTGAATTTAGTGTTTAGAAACTTTTTTATTTATTTTAGAGACTAAAAAAATACTTTTTAAAATTTGGAAGAACAAAATCAAAACGGAGACTAAAATTATAATTAATCATTAATAAAAAAATCGAATAATGACATGGGTTATTTCAAGATATCGAAGTCACGTCATAGAAACTACAAAAATAAAATAATTAAGAAATACCACAAAATAACTGATATATTTTATTAATACGATAAAAAAGAATGTTAGAACACATAATTTTATATTTATAGAGTTTATTTTTAACAAACTAATATTACTCTTAACCATTAATGGCTGGAAATTGAGTGACACTCAACATTTTTCTTCTTGTCGTTTTCTTAAATTCATAATGGGCTAATTTTCAATTCATTTACGTTGGCCAGAAATACCCAAATAGCTTATCTAACTATCATATTATCTTTAAAAAAAATCTTACAAAGTTGTAGAAAAAATGATAAAGTAATTTATTTATTTATTTGTGCCCTCTAATTTTCCAATATTTTGATTTTCGTACGTCAAATGTCATTGAGAAGAAATTAATAAACAAAATATCTGTGCACCAAATGAGGTAGTTAGGTGGGATTAATTAAGTAGATATGGCAGTGCAAATCAACATTAATTATCGCCATTCTTTTATATTTGATGTCACTTATGCATATGATTACTTTTATTTTATAAGTGGTTAAAATTAAATAAATACTTACATATAATTATTAATGCATCATTAATTTAACGGATTATTGACATATTTGATATATGTTTTACACATGTATATATAATTTATTTTGTTTCACAGATGATTAAGAATATATAAATAAAATAATGATATTTTAACCCATTATTTTTAATTCATTTTTAATCCATTATTTCAATCACTCTTCAATTATCTATTTTGATCTTTTATAATTATTCTTGCAAAGACAATAACACACTATCAGGGAACACAGATCATATCTTACTCCAATCACTGACTTCTCGGAATGGATGCTCCTTGTTTTAGATGCGTCTTCTTTTAATGTTGGCGGATTGGACCCTTAGGGGCCTGGACCAGGCCTAAGTTCCACGTTTATGATCTGATACCAGAAGCCCAACTGTTATTTCCTAAGTTTGGAGTGGGCGGCTTTTACTCATGTATTATTCTTGAAGTAGGTGGCGTTAGCCGTTATATATGTCATCATTTTGCGTAGTTAACCAATTGTTCCTTTTTATGCTAGGACTATATGTTGGCGGTTTGGACCGGGTAATTAGTCATAGTGGTCCTAACCGCCTAGATATAGTACAGTAGTAATGTGATGAAATAATCTAAAAATAATTGAAGTGATGGAGTGATGAATTAAGAATGAGTCAAAATATTATTACCCATACAAATTTGTTCCACACAACACACATATTCAACTATATATATATATATATATATATATATATATATATATATATATATATATCATTAAGATTCTTTGTAATAGATACTAAAATGTTCAGCGTTATATAAAAATTACCATCATAAATATCAAAAAGTTACGCTAATAAAGATGGATTACGAATTTCATCAATTGGTGATGTGCCTAACAAATCATCATCCAATGGCAGATCTTGACTAGAGTTTTGGAGGGCTCAAAGTAATATAATTCTTTGATAATTTGATTGGATCATTAGTATAACGCTTTAAAAATGACTCTTCTATAAAATAATTGGATCCTTAGATTAGATTATTAGTATAATCTTTAAATGCTTTGAAAGATGTGAATAAGGATAAGAAAAAGTATAATGTATCATCTTTACATATAACTTCCCTTGTATCACTTTTACAAAATAAATCTATTATGTTATTATTCATCGATATCCTTTTTTTTAAATATATTAAAAAGTAATTTATCATAATCTAATAAAAGATCGAGAGATAAAATTATTAGAAGAAAAATATATTATAATCAATTCACAATTACAAATCAGCAGTTAAAAACACATAATAGATTGTTTTTTGCTTCTATAATGAGTATACAAAAGGCTCATGAGATAAAAAATCATTTTAATAACTATTAAACTAATATTTTATCATCAAGTAAGGCAAGAGAAAGTTACATTTTTTTTTCTTCGAGAAACGAAGGAAACAAATGAGAAATGAGAGCAAAAATAATGAGTATGTGTCTAACTTCATTTTCTTTTCTTCAAAAAAAAATGAGAGTAAAAGATGAATACAATTTTGTGAAAAATTAAAAAGGTAATGACAGAAGAAAATAAAAAATATCTTAATAAATGTTTATTTTAATTACTCTTCTAGTTACTGTTTCCAAAGATGAGTCTCAATTTAATTTTAATTTTTTTAGTCACAATTTGATATTTTTAGACAGATCAAAAGAATAATTAAACCTAAATATTTTTATTTTTTATTATATTTGATTTGATGTTTTTATTACTTATTAACGTTAAACGTTGTATTTTATAAAAGAAATAAAAAGATACAATTTAATTTCTATTAATTTTTAAAATATACCATCTATAATTTAAAAAAAATTCAAAAATTCAAATATAGATATATAATTTAAAAAAAAATAAAAAACATTTGGGGCAATTTAATTTCTATTAATTTTTAAAATATACAATCTATAATTTTAAAAATTTTAAAATTTTTTCAAAATTTCAAATATAGATATATAATTTAAAAATAAAAAATAAAAAACATTTGGGGGCATGGCCCCTCCCGCTACCATCATACTCTGCCGCTGTCATCATCCGTTAACTGAGAGAATTGATGTCAGATTTTTAATAAAATTTGACATAAAAATGAGTTATTAGGGAAGATTTGAAGTATATTATTACCATTAATTCAATAATGTATATAATTGTTTTAATTTTTGTATTTTTAGTTAATCTCATTTTTATTTATTTTCTTGATCATAGTTTTTTTGGATATTACTTTTAGTTTATTTTAGTTATATTTAGATTTTATATTTTTGAGAACATTAAAACGAACATAACATACGATTGTTTTGATTATAAATTTTATGTTTACTTATGATTTTTTAAAGTTAAGACAAATTTGTTATACTTTTGAATAAAAATTTATGCGGATATGGATTTTCTTGTTTAAGCCTAAATGTTTATAATTTGGCTTATAAACCTAATTAGAGATCATATCAAATTCATTTATTTAGTTTTTCAGTCTTAAAAATTGTCTATTTCTCTTTTTTTTCTTAATTTTTGAGTTGTCTCTTTATTTTTTCTCTTTTTTGTCTTGTTTACTCTATTTATATATAACTAATTCTTGAAGTTCAATTCACAGAATTAAGATCACAATTCAAATTGAGTTTTGTATTAATTGTTTAACGCTTTAAGTCTGTTCTTTTCCTCTAATAATGGATTTTAACTTTATGATATTAAGTTACTTTATAATTTTATAAATCAAATTACAAATTGATTAAATCTTGAATGGTATTTAGTCTATGTTTGATTGTGTGTTGGTATGGAATTGAAAGCAAGAAAGCACAATATTATATTTTCTCTTTAATAGTCAAGCACGACCCATCAAGGCTCGGTATTGCTCTAGTATTAAGTCAAAATGTGGAGCTTGAAACACTTCATATGATGATATCCTTCCTCCAGGGCCATCTAGAGGAAGATATTTTGATGTGCCAATTAGAAAATTGGGTTAATTATGTTTTTTGTCCCCCAACTATCAGTGTATTTTGGTTTTAGTCTCCTATCTAAAAGTTGATCCATTTCAGTCCCTGACCTTTTAAATTGCATAGAATTGGTCCCCGATTTTAAACTCTGTTACCATGAATTGACACCTGGCTAATGGATTGCCACGTAAGAATCCCGTTTAAAACTTTCTCTTTAGTTACAATAAAGGTTGTTTGGGGGTAATTTATGAAACCATAAAATTGGGGAAATTGGAGAAATTGTAGACCGTGTTGTGCGTCCTCTTCAGAAATTGGAGAAATTTAGCTACAGTGATGAATAATGGAACCAAAGGATTGGATTGTACGCAAAGGAGTAGTGGTTCGAAAATATGGCGACGTTGTGCGTCCTCTTCAGAAATTGCATCGAAAGTGTGTGGGTGTGGGAAAAAATTGTTGCTTCTAAAGGCAAGTACTGTGAAGAACAAAGGCTGATTATTTTGGAGGTGTAGGAATTGGGCTGTAAGTGAAAAATTCCTTCACTTTTTTTCGAGCTTCATTTGGTTTTCTTTGTAATCGTTTCCTTCTTTGTGCATTCCAATTCCCATTGTAATTATTTCAAATGGGTTAATGAGTTAAAATCTACGTTTGAAAGGAAAGACTCTAAATTTGAATCCAGCGGAGGAAAAACTGTTGAAGAAGACAAAGTTTGTTGTTTGGAAAAGGACAAAGTTATAATGGACTTGATAAAGAAAAATGAGAAGTTGAAGAGGAAATTGCAACAAGAGAAAAAAATTGGAAAATTTCTGCAAGTTTTATTTGTTTTGTCGTTGGTGGCAACTATTTTTTTGGTTATTATGGTGTTGTTGAAGGTTAATTGTAATTAGTTATGTTTTAGCTAGTTGTAGCAATGATTAGGAATGTATTAAAGTTGGTGGTTACTGTTGTGTAAGGTCAGTTTCGTGTATTAAACTTGGAATGTATTAAACTTGGTGGTTAAAGTTGGTGGTTACAATATCAGAATATGAAATATATGAGAATATGATAGTATTCGAATTTGATATTTGCCATGTGTGATGTTATTTGATATTCGATATGGTGTCCTGTTATTTTCTGATTAAGAGAATATGAGAATATGACAGTGGAATGAATTTCCTATTTGGTCTCCTGTTATTCGATATGGTGTCCCTAATTTTCTCCAACTTCCTGTTTTACCAATTTCATAGTATAAGAAATAAATTTGGAATGAATAAGCAATAGAAATACATGTTTCATTGATCAATAATGGCAAACAAGTGGTCCAAAGCAATAACAAAAGTGTTTCCTTTAATTGAATACAATAATGCAAAAAGTGGTCCAAAGCAGGCAAGTGGTCCATAACTTTAACTAAAATATTGAAGTAGCACTGCTCCAAAACAAAATAGTGGTCCATAACTTTAACTAAAATATTGAAGTAGCACTACTCTAAAACAAAATAGTGGTCAACTATCACTATGTCCAATGTTATGGAAGTCTTAATCTATTACATATGTCTTTAATAAAGCAAGAAAAATTCGGAATCTTCATTCATTTTCACGTGGGTTGTGCACAAGTTGTACTACTACTAGCTTGAGACCCCAATGCTTGTGCTGCCATGCTCCTTGGTTGTGTTGTTGGTGCTCTTTCTCCTTGGTTCACGTTTGCTGCAACCATAGGTGTGGATCTCGTTCTACTGCAGGTTTGGTTTGATGGTTTAGCAGTGTTGGTAGTTGTAGTGGCAGTTCGAGTACATTGTGTGTTTCCTTGTCAATTCAGTATGTTTTCAACTTTCAGATTTGTATTTTGCAAAAGAAAATCATTAAGAAGTAAAGAACATGATGTCTTACCTTTCTGGATCTCATCCCCCTTTTACAGCTTCTGATATTATGTCATATTTGCTTGCATCTACTACACTTCATGATCATATTCTTCTTTGAAAGTTTTGAATGACTAACATTTTCATCTGCTTCCCTTCTTCTAAGTTTTTTGGGCTTGCCAAGTGGTGTTTTGTATATGGGTGGGAGTAGTTCGAGTTGATTGCTTTTGGGCCAAAGTTGTTGTCCATTTATTGGGGTGATTTCTAGGCTATAGCAAGCATGATAAGCTTCTCTTTTGTAACAAGTGCAGCTATGCTTACTTAAATCAACTACAAACTTCTCCATAGTGAACCCTTGCGTGACCTCGAACTTAGAACCCCTTGCCCATACGGGAAGCCAATTCCCACTTTTTTCCACTTTCCTATCAAGCCTTTTTTTAGGCCTAGGCATTACATTACCAGGATATGCAATCAACTTTTCCCTGAGTGTAGCAAATCTACTCATTGAGTATGATCTAATCCATTCCATCATACTAATGATTGGTTTAACTCTACCCAATAAAATAGTACTATTAAATGATTCAAACAAGTTATTCATTAAAACATCACATCTAGGGTAAATGTTGAATGCATGTTTACACCATGAACTTCTAGGAATGGCAACTAACCAATTATATGCTTCAGGGTTCAGGTTTCTTAACTCACCCATTTTTTTCCAGGCAGCGTAAAAAGTAGCCTTTGCTGCCTCCATCATAAGGTCTCTGATTACCACCCCACCACCAAATTTCTTCTTGAAATTGCTATACAAGTGCCTCAAACAGAAACGGTGCTCCACTCCATTCAAAATTTCATCAAACACAGACATAAGTCCCTGCAAAAGACAGTAGTTATAAATAAGAGCAAAAAAATCAATTAATTGTGATTGTCTAAAGGAAAAGTTTATGTAATTACATTACCTTTTGTTGATCTGAGATGAATACCCAACGATGATTTGCAACATCTCCAATATCCTCTAGCAATAGTGTTAGGAACCATCTCCAGGTCTCTTTACATTCATTCTCAACTGTAGCAAACGCTAATGGATAGTATTGGTCATTGGGGTCCCTGCCCACTGCAACCAAAAGTTGACCACCATAAGCTATTTTCAAGTGGCAACCATCAAAACCTATGAAGGGCCTACACCTAGCCAAGAAACCAGTCTTACAGCCCGCTAAGCACATGTAAAAACAACCAAATTTTGGTGGCAGACTAGGTTGAGGTTGATTTATCTTGATCTTGAAAGTTCCAGCCTTAACTCTGAGCAATTCAGCAACATAATCATGTAATTGACCATTTTGACGTTGTTCATCACCCACCAAACAGTCCATTGCAATTTGTTTCGCCTTTCCAGCCCTCCATGGAGTAATGCCTATACTGTATGTCTTTTTGATTTCATCAATTATTTGACTCACTGTCATGACACCTACGTTCATATATCTATCTATTAGCACCTGTGCAATCCATTCCTTATTAGCATTTTTATTCCCAAACACCCTGCCACACTTATGACGCCCAACCAATGTCTTAACCTGAAATATTTGCCTACCTCCAACCTTACTCACCATAATTAAAAAAACCACACTTTTTTTTTACATACAACCCTCACTCTCCTCTGATCATTCTTGAAAAATTGTACTTCTTTCCCATTCAAAACACCATGCTCCATCAATGCCTATTTAAAGTCCATCAAAGAACAAAATTTCATTCCCAATTTGAACTTGAAGTCTTTAGTCATATCTTCAGCTCTGTACTTGGAAAACTTAGGCCCATCATGAACCACACCCTCATCACTATCAACATCAGACTCTAACTCATCAGTATCATACTCCTCAATTATGTCTTGTACTCCAATTTCAGCATTAGTGACAAATGAACCTTCTCCAACATCTTTTTTAGTCCTCATTGTGCTTGGATTTCGTTTCATTGCCTCAGGAACCACATCAGCCTTACCCACTACAACTGCATTAGGAACCACATCTTATTCACCCCCCACTTCTGGCTGACCCAAATCTTCACCCATTTCAGCACCAACAATAAAATGCACCACTTCGGGCTGACAAGGAATATGTTGAACATATATATCAACCTTTTCGTTCCTATCCTCTACATACTTAACCAAAGTTAATGCCTCCTTATCATCACTCAACAATCTTAGATTGTTTAACAACTTCTATTTGGGACCCTTCCACCACAGTTTAACATCTCTAGCATATTTAAAATCCTTCACAACGCCTAATGCTTCAAATAATTACCAAAAATCTGGATTGATCCCTTTAACAACGTGGATTTCACCGCCAACGTATTTCAATCCCCTATTCCTTTCAAACCTAACCATATGATGAAATGCCACCGCAAACCCCATTTGTAGCCCTACATTTCAAATAAAAGCACAAACCCAACAAAAATAACCACAATCGAACTTTAATAACAACCAAACCAGAGTAAATCAAACATTCAACGAAACAAAATTTGTAAACAATACAACTAAGCTCACTTCACGAATGCTGATTTCGTCGTGCAAATATAACCACAAAACCCACTTCGAGTTCTCTTTGTGAATGAAGTTTATGCCTTTGGAATACGGACTGAAATCACCACTTCTGTCGTCATTCACCAATGCAAGTTTAAACTATACGGTTTTTAGCAAAAACCCCTTTCTAATGGAATAGAACCATGCATCTAATGCTTACTTTCCCATTCTTTAATTAACATGTGAGTTGAAAGCATTAGTAATGTGTAAGCAATTTGTTAATTAACACGTGAGCTGAAAGCATTACTAATGTGTAACCAAAACGTGCAAAATAGTGTCATCAAAAGAAAGCTTTAAACGAGATCCTTGTGTGGCCATCTGTTAGCCAGGTGTCAATTCATGCTAACAGAGTTTAAAATCGGGGACCAATTCCATGCAATTTAAAAGGCCAGGGACTGAAATGGATCAACCTTTAGATGGGGGACTAAAGCCAAAATACACTAATAGTTGGGGGACGAAAAACATAATTATTCCTAGAAAATTTGATGTGGTAGGTAAGAAAGAGTATGTGTGTAAACTAAAAAGGCCATTACATGTGCTAAAACAATCTCCTAGATAGTTGAAGAGTACTTGAATGATAAATATCTTAATTAGTAAATAAAATAATTGCTTTTATTTCTAGATTATAATTCACAATGATTATAAATTTTAACTTTCAATTTTATTGTATTTTTCTTCTAATCAAAAGGTGAATACAATCAACTAGGACATTCACAATAGTTTGTCCCTCTTTCTTAGTCTCTATTCTCCTTTTATCCTATCTCATCTCTGCCATCTGAAATTTCCCTATAGTTAATCTCCCAACGTTGCCATCTATATTTATTGTCCTTTTTAACCGTTCAAATCTTTATTATTCACTGTGTAACCCCCATAAATACTCATCAAGTCACCCTTTTACTAATCAGAACCCCAATAACATTATGTTTATCACCACACAGACCCTTAGCCTTAGCAATATAATGTATAAGGATGAAAAATTTCTACTCATTGATTCAAATGAAAGACCCCTATTATGAGCCTAAACAACATTGGGCCTAAATAAGCTACTAGTGTACATGGAGATTCATCACATTTTTATAATGTTTAAGAATATGAAGTGACAAAAGTATTGAAATGTTCCTTATCTTAAAATGATTCAATGTATGCAACGTCTTCCATGAGATAGTTCAAAATACACTATAAAACTCTACAAGTGAATACCTTATTAAAATTCACCAAATATTTTAAAGTTCTTTCAATAAACTAAACTCAAGAGTTCAACTATTCCCATAAGGTTTTAGGAGATCTTCATTATTCCTTAGGAGATTGGGTGCTCCCATTAATCAGTGTAGTTATTTTGTAATGCAGGATACAACCTACTCGATGTAGTTTTGTAAAGTAGGATATTGCCTACTCAATGTAGTTTTTGTAAAGTAGGATACAACTTGCTTGGTGTATTTTTTGTAAAGCAAGATACAATATGCTCAATGTAGTTTTTGTAAAGCATGATACTTCATGCTCCATGTAGTTTTTGTAAAACAAGATACTGCCTCCTTAGTGTAGTTTTTGTAAAGCAAGATACAACCTACTCCATGTAGTTTTTTTAAAGTATGATATTACCTTCTCGATGTAGTTTTTGTAAAGCAGGATACTGCTTACTCCATGTAGGTTTTGTAAAGCAAGATACTTCATGCTCGATGTAGTTTTTGTAAAGCAGGATACAACTTGCTTGGTGTATTTTTTGTAAAGCAAGATACAACCTACTCCATCTAGTTTTTGTAAGGCAGGATACTGCTTGCTCCATGTAGTTTTTGTAAAGTAGGATACTGCCTACTACATGTAATTTTTGTAAAGCATAAAATGCTTGCTCAGTGCAGTTTTGGAAATTAGAATACAACTTGCTCAATGTAGTTTTTGTAAAGCAGGGTACTTCATGTTCGATGTAATTTTTGTAAAGTAGGATATTTCCTGCTCTATGTAGGTTTTTGTAAAGCATGATACTACTTGCTCAGTGTAGTTTTTGTAAAATAGGATACAACATACTCGATGTAATTTTTGTAACATAGGATACTACGTGCTTGGTACGTAGTTTTTGTAATGTAGGGTACTGTCTGCTCGGTGTAGTTTTTGTAAAGCAAGATACAACTTGCTCTATATAAATTTTGTAAAGAAAGATAATGCGTGTTCAATGTAGTTTTTTTTTTAAAGCAAGATACAACCTACTCCTAACCTAGCTAAAACTATTTTATAGCCACTAATACAAAAAAAGGTCTTTTACGTCCGACACTTTTTGCTTTTCTCGTCTGAGGTCAGACATAATAACGATAGTCGTAAATTTATGTTTGACTAACAGACGTAAATTTACGTTTGGTACACAATGTCAGACGTAAATTTAAGTCTGGTACACAGTGTCATACGTAAATTTTTACACATGATTTTTTTGACAAATTTTCATGCTTTTGCATTGTCAATCCATCACGCGGAACACAAAAATAACTACTCCTCCACGAAGTCACCATGCAATCACGAAGCAATCGTCAGAGCACCACCACTCCACAGGAACAAATTGCCTTCACCGCGTAGATCAACCACCAGTCACAACGAGTACTTGCTGAAGTCGATCAACTTCCTGCAACACCCCATCTTGCCAGAAATGAAGATACAAATCACACAGTCATTGAAAAAGGACATAAGAGGCACTGCACCAGGAGCAAGCACCCTCTACGACGTCGCGAATCACAGTCCTCCGCCGTTGCATTTCCACCAAACCGCCATTGTTGCGTCTGTGAAAAATTGGGGGTTTCAACGTAATGGAGGTACACCAAAACGGAATCAAGAGAGAAACAAACTTTTCAACAATCAATCATGCAATGAAATATTGTGCAGTCGCGATACCACAAATTCGCTTTCTCGCACAGTCGTGGCATTGTGGGGAGGAATATTACGGATTTATGTTTTAACATTTACATCTGACGCGCTATAGCCAGACGTAAATTTACGTCTGGCTGGGACAAATCAAACGTAAATTTACGTCTGACTCTATATGTCATATGTAAATTTATGTGTGGCATGTACAATCAGACATAAGAAACGAGATTTACGTCTGACCCTAGGGCGCCAGACGTAAACAATTGATAACTTATTTACAAGTTTGCCACTGATCATTTTTTATGTCTGATTCTAGTGAGTCAGACGTATAATCGCAGACATAAAATGTCTATTTTATGTTAGTGAGCTTTCAGATCTCATTGACATTTTACATATGAGTCTTCTGATTTCTTCTCACCTACGTTTTACATGTGAATCTTTAGATTTCTTCTCACTTACATTTTATAAGTGAATCTTCGAATTTTTTCTCATCTAAATTTTACAAGCAAGTCTTCATATTTTTTCTCACCTACGTTTTATAAGTGTGTATCAAATTTTTTCTCACCTGTGTTTTATAAGTCAGTTGTCATATTTTTTTCTCACCTACTTATAAGTGAATCTTCATATTTCTTCTCACTTGCATTTTATAAGTGAGTCTTCAAATTTTTCTCAAATGCATTTTACGAGTGATCCTTTGGATTTTCATTTCATTTATAATTTATAAATGAGAGACTTGAAAAATATTTGCATGAGCTGCACACGTAATATCTTGCGTATGCTCAAATACACGTGTAATATCTTGATAGGTACACATAATTCATGATATCCATGAAATGCTTATAAATATTCATTTGATTAATGCATAGAATGTTTGTCTCTTCTTCTTGTAAAAGATGATGGTGAAAAGAATTATCATCATTAGATATCTTATAAAGAACATATTTAAAGCTATACAACACAAAAGCATTTTTGAAAAGGAGGGAATGTTTGTTTGAAGACCATCAACCTACTTAGGTCCTGCACTTTACTTCAATTTGGAAAAAAAAAAAATATTTGATCGAAGTCTGATAAGGACCTGTAACGTATTAAAAAATTGTGTAAAGTAAACATACTCATTTAATGTTATATGAAATATTTAATACATCTTCAAGTTTGAACATATGCAGGAAGAAGAGCTTCTCCATACCTCACTATAGGTCCAAAAGATTTGGTTTTGGTTCCAATCTCTATGTATAGAAGATCTTTCTTTTAAAAAAGAAAGGTTAACAATTAGAACTAAAACGATAATCATGTTTTTATAATCTTAAGCAATCCTTAAGTCATAAGTTTGAGTAAAAACATTAATTGTATTTAATAGTGAACTTCTTTTTTATTAGTTTTAAAATGTTATCTCTATTTTAGTGAGTGAAGCCTTTGACCGTTTAGGTCACATTCTTGGTATCACCATAATTGTTCAGACAAAAATGGTTGTATTTAAAAAAAAAAAAATTGTGCTTTATTTGTTCTCGACATATATGAGCAACCGAAAAAAGAAAAAGAAAACTCAAATATCAAAACTTTAATGCATAATAAATCGACACAATTTTTATTTTATTTTTAATTTTGTCTACAAATCTACAAGAAAAGTTTTGAAAACCACTTATCGTCAAACACATAATCAATTATCGAAGAAGAGTTAAAAAACATATAATTAGCATAATTTTTATGTTAAAACAAGTAAATAATAAAATAATAAATAAAATAGTTTTTTTTATTTAAAGTTTGATAATTTATTTCAATGTATTTTTATTATGAAATATAATTTTTTATTTTATTTTCAAATTGATTTTATAAATTATTTTCTAATTATATTAATGTAGAATCAAATCTATTACAACATTTTCTCTCCCTTTTCCTTAATTCAAACTACTTCATTTTTTCACTCTCTTTCTCTTTTCTTATATTTTCCACTTTCTCAAATATACTCCTTAGATGTATAGTGAATAGTGATGGTCTGGCCATAGAATAATTAATGTTTAGGAGAGGAGTGATTGGGATTAAAAAAATGAAAAATACTTACCTTGTATATTGCAAAATTGGATTTCATAAAAACATCTAATATAAAATCTCTTTCTACCTTTATCTATGGATCACATTTTATTGATCTACAACTAAGAAGGATAGTTTTACCAAAACAAAATTTACAAAATATTTTTTATGTTAATTTGCAAAATTTGAAAAAAAAAATTAAATACAAATTTAAACCCTCTCTCCTTTATGTATTTCATCTATTTTCACGCGTGTAACTTACTTTATATATGTGACAACTTTTTTTAAAGGTCCAATATGACAAGCAAGAAAATTTGTTTAACAAATTTATTTGAATAATTAAAATATTAGTAATTTTAATTAATGTATTATTTGTTTTTCATTTAAAATTATTCTTTTCTTTTCAGTTTTCTTAACATACCATTTATTATTTTAAATATTTATTTTAATTTTAACAAAATTAGATTTCAATTGTCACGAATGTTGTGAAGTATTAACTATTTTAATTTTTACATTTTATTTTTAAAAAATATTCAGTTTAAAAAGAAGACTTAAGTTAAAATTCAACTCCAAAATTCTAACTTATTTTGTAAGAATGATGGACGAAAATATATTCCAGAATTTATTTTTTTGGAAGTCAAATTCATAATGTTATTTAGGTAAAACAAATTTGAACCAGACTTTGAGCTTGTAAAAATTGGAGAGTGAACAATAATAGTATGCCTGTACTTTGGTGTTGTACCGATTGGTGAAGAGCTTAGCAAAAAATTCAATAAATGGACATATAGATGCACATGTGTTGGGAACTGAATCATAATGAATCGATGTGTGCTTTCACACTTTCACTCTTTCTTCTCGTACCTTACTAAAGTTTTTTTTTTTTTTTTTATCAAAAGTTTTCATTTAAACATTTCATTAGAACCTTTTTATGGGGACACAGTGACGTTTGAGGTTCAAGTCTCTGAAAAGTTTAAGAAAATAAAAATATGTTAACAATATAATAATAATAATAATAATAATAATAATAATTTAATTAAGAATGGTTAAAATAATAATAACATTTTATAAATTGAGATAATTATTTTAATACTTAGGTATACCTATTAATGCTCTTAATAGTTCTAGTTCCAGGAAATGAACATTATGCGTGGATGTGGTGCAGGGAAAACGCATTACGTGGGACCCTACCATATATATACCCTTCTCCCTCGTTTTCCTTTCTTTCCACAACTCCCGTAACCGTTCAAACACACTTCCCACACTCTCTTCATCAATCATCACAACAACAATAACAACGATTCAACACTGGAATTTTCTCTGCCTTCTTTTGGTTAACCGTACAGCAATGATAACCAGATCGAGGAAATTGAAGCGCAAGCTCGAGCTGGAGCCACCTCCGGTCATCGTCACCAAGAAGCATCGGCAGAAGCTGCCTCGCCGGCGAAGGCAAAACTTCTCGCCGGTACTTCTCGTCAGCGACTCTTGCCAGAATCCTCGTTTCTCCGTGGATTCCAGTTCCGGCTCCGACTACGCTGCTGGCGATGCTTCTTGCAACTCCAGCAGAGCTTCCATCGCCGGCAAGGGAAACACGAACTCGAGAAATGAATCATCGATCGATTCAACGAGAAACCAGAGGTTCGAGAAGCGAAACGAGAACGAAGTGGAGGTGTCGGAGTCTTCGTGCGCCGACTCCAATTCGTTCGCTCGAGATCGAAGCAGGAGGTCAATTCTGAAGTTTAAAAGCGGAAGAGAATGTAATAATCAGAGAGGAGAAGATGACGTTTCGGAAGTGTTCATGAAATCGGATATTACTGGTATTCTGAAGTTCAAAAGTGGAAGCGAGAGTAAGAATATAAAGAAAAATGATGACGTTTCGTGCGGGAAATCAGAGATTACTTGCGAGGAACAGGTCAATTCGAAGTCCTCCAGTGACGGCAACGGAAACATGAAAATCTCTTCGGAGTCAAACGGAAACGACGTCGTGTCGTTTAGTTCCTTTGTTCGCGCGTCGTTAGAGGAGGAAAAGGATAGCAGCAAGGAAAACAGAGCGTTGGAATGTGAATACTCTGTAGGCTCTAAAAACCTCCACGCGGATGAGAATTGCGCGGATTTAGTAGCTCAATCGATGACGAGGCAGGAATCGGAAAATGACGACGTCGTTGTGGACCTCACTTGCTCTGAGGAACTGCGTTTATCAAACTGTGACGACGATGACGAATCGGAATATTGTTCCAGTCAGGGAACTGTGTTCTCTGAATTTCATTCTGAGATTTTCGGTGAATGCTCGGAGCAGGAGCTTTCGGATTACACTCCGTCGCTGTTCGTGGATTCTGGAAGCCAGTTTTCCGAGGGATCCGTCGGAGAAACTCCTTCACCGACGTATTTGTTGTTCCTTCAGTATCGCAAGGAGTTCACGACTCTAACTTCTGCTTCTCCAGTGGTGAACTCTTCTTCAAGTGACGAAGATGAAGCCGATGTAGGTTTCGCTAGCTTCGACTACAGAATTCTATGTTACTTATATTACTAGTTCTGTCAGGAATCTGTTTAGCCTAGCTCTTTCTATCTGTTATTACGTAATTAAGAGTTCTTATTTGGTGTACGTATGCTTTTTGTGGATTTTAGTTTGTGAGATTCGAAGATTCTGATGACGAAGACAGCTACCAGATGCTGAGGAAGAGGGAGAGGAAGCAAGGTTTTGTGTCGAATTATGCTGAAAGATATTTCTCTACCACTGAATTCGGAGAGACCGTGCTTGAGCAACGTGCGCAAATGGTTCACTGGATCGTTGAGGTAGGTTTTATCCCATTCCAAGTCATTATGCTTTCACACTTGTGGTTTGATTAATTTATTTTATGTATCTTTATAGAAAATAATATTTATGTTATGAAGAATTTTACTGTAATTATACAACTATCGCATATTCTTGTATGATAAACACCCATGATTTCTTGACAGTAAAAGAGGACAAAAAATCGTACAGATAGTGATATCTCTCCAACAAATTGATAATTGAAAAAATAATCATCACTCTAGTACTAAATCCTATCTAATAAAAACTATACAAATATTATATAAATTATGCCATAAATATTTGATTTCATTTATTAAATGGTATAAATAATGGTGTTTTGGATTGGGTGAGAGAGACAACACGTTCGAAGAGGAATTTGGATTCTCTGCTGATTTTTTTGTGCTGTTTCTCTACTGTGTCTTCATAATACACTGATTACCACTCATTTTGATGTTTTAAAATATATTAAAAAGATATTTAAAATATCAGTACAGTGTATTTTGAATGCTTAGCAGAGGACAGCATAAAAAAAATCAGTAGAGAATCTGGACTCGTTCGAAGAGAGGGTGAGAACCAAACTTGATTCGGTTAAAATGTAATCCTTCCGTACAACAAATTGTTGGAGTAGTGTGAGTGGCATCCAATTGCCTCACGACACGCGATATTCAATAGGAAGAAGAATGCCTCGGCGAGTGCCGCGGCGTACTTTGTAAATCCTCAATTGTCATGCATGGTGCTCACGCAATCATGCAACGCATTTTTCTCGGATTCGCACATGTGGGTAGTTACTTAGTATACATTTTGCTTTGGAAAATTTTAGTTGAACACCAAAATGTTTTTCTAATACATCTAATAAAATATAATATTTTTTTTATATAATTTTTTAATTTTTTAATTTTTTTAAATTATTTTATATTTGGGATGTCAAATACATACAATATACTAAAATTAAAAAAATTAGGGACCAAACCCCAATAAACCTTATATATATATATATATATATATATATATATATATATATATATATATATATATATATATATATATATATAAATAAATATACTTT
>Ga0214545_1003513_pt1 | contig 29819 bp, 9 predicted proteins | sample CNSS4metaG_FD_160064 | JGI IMG/M metagenome (GOLD analysis project Ga0214545, IMG submission 160064) | Root nodule microbial communities from cowpea collected in UCLA plant growth center, Los Angeles, California, USA - CNSS4 | ecosystem: Host-associated > Plants > Roots > Nodule | place: USA...
ATATATTGGATTGAATGGATGAATTCTTTTGTACTTTAGCTTAACCTACTTTCTTTGTGGTATATTCTGCTGTGTGATTCTCTCTCTTGCGATGATCATCAACTTGTTGGTGTGAGCAGATGCGAGGAACACCCGTGGGCAACAGGGAGGTGATGGTTCCGCTGCGTAATCTGCGTGGACTGATTTTTTAGTTTCGTTATTGGGCTTTTCTTTCGGGCTAAGGTCCATGTACTTGTTTGTTCTTGGATCTACATACCTTCTTTGTAAACTTTTTATCCAGTTTTCTTTTGGGCATTGTGTTGTGCCGTGAATTGTAAGGAGTTGAGTTTTAAACTCCAAGACTGCGCTATTATGTTACCTTTCTGTAACGTTTCCTTTAATTTCGTATATTAAATTAAATGAGGTGTTACACAAGTAGCCTTAAAAGAATAAAATTTAAACTATCTTTGAAATAATGGATTAATTTAGAATAACTTTGAAAAAACAATTTAATGATGTTACACTTCAATGCTAAGATTTATAACAATATTTAATAGCTTTATTCTCTTTTTATCGGGTAGAAATCGAGTAAGTTTAAATAATTTTATGAAAGATATCTAAGATCTAATTATGTATATTTTGGAGTGTATTTTTTCTAAACAATTAAACCAAATTTCCTATGAATTAAAATGAAATTTTATTAAACTAATTTGTAGAAAAGATTTTGTATTGTTTTATCTTGGTGTTTGAAGATTTTTTTTCTTTAAACCAAGTATTGATAAATTAAAAAAATGTGGTTCATATTTTATTTTCATTAAGTTGAAACAAGTATTACACAATATAAATACAATATAAAAGTTGATGAATAATGATGCGCATAAAATCTCTTCTATTTAAGTCAAAGATTTATAGATTAGGAACCTCAAAAAAACGATAATCTTCTATTGCATGAAATTCATTGATTTAGTACCAATAGTTATTTATTAACAAATTTGAATGTGTAAATAAATTGAACACCGATGAATGATACATGAATAAGTCGAGCAATTTTGGGTAAGAAAAAGTATACTTTCAAAATTTGGTGTCTGACGAGGTGAGCGTGAGAACATTTTCGATGGGTCGAAAAGTATGTTGAGAAAATGTCCATATTGCCTTCTTTTCTACCAGCCCTAGCACCAATGTTCTATTATCAGAAATTTACGATTTAAATAAAATATATATTTACCTGTTTTTAAAAATCGTTATTGAAAGAAATTTCTTCATTTTGTGTCCCCATTCATCATCAAGATTATCGTCATCATCTAATAAACTAGGTCACCACGAGATAGAAAAAAAAAAGCCCTTCAACAAAAAAAATAAACAAAAAAAAAAAAAAAAAAAGAAAACAAAAAAAAAAAAAAAAAAAGTCTTTGAAAAAAAAAAAAAAGAATGGTCACGGTATAGTTTATTATAAAAAGATATACAGAAACAACTATTAGAAAAAATAATAGTCTTTAAAATCAAATTTGGTCTAGAATTGCTATCAAAATGGATTGAAATCGGCGAGTTAATCCAGCTCACCACAGGTTTAGGTCAGATTGGGATGAAATTTTTTATAAATTTCAATACAGGTTAATTTTTTATCTCACTCATCCGAGTTGAATCCGTGGTGAACCGAATTGGCTCACCAACCTGCAAATAAAAGGTCACACAAGCTTTTTTTTGTTAAGTTGGACTTTACATTTTGATCATGTTATGTTGTTTTTTTAGCCAACACATATATCATTTGTATTTTTGTGATTTTGGTTTGTATTTGGATTGTATCAAAGTTTTTAGATTTTAATTAGAATTATAATCTAGTTTTGACTGAAAAAAAAAATTATATATTTTTAATTAAGTGCCCGTGGGCCAACTCGGTTAACTCACCAACCCGCAGTAGGCCGGACCGGGTTCAAATTTTTTTGGCTCGCTAATAAATGAACCGGGTTGGATTGGTTCACTAAGTGATCAACCCATGGTGAATCGAGTCAAGTCGGATCGGATTACCCATTTTAACAACTCTAAAAATTACATGTGAAAAAGACATTAACACTTTGGAATGTAGTTGTAAGATGATTTTTCTTTAATTGAATATGCAAAATAAATTTAATTTTACTCTTAAATCGTATAAAAAAATCATTTTTACTAAGAAAATAGTTATGAAGTTATTTATTTTAATTTAGAAAGGATTAACTTTACTTTGAAAAATCAAGATTATATAATTATTTTTTAGAAAAATGATTGTTGGTTGATATATTTTAATTTTAAAATTTTAACATTCTTTTAAAGTTTTTACTATTCACGCCGTTCCGTGCAAAGAATAATGCGAGAGATTATATTTAATACAGTTACCCCATCATACATTAAATAAAGTTAATGTAATTATACTTTAATATTGTAAATTGTTGAATAAGTTTTATCTAGAAGAAAATATTTCCAAATAAACTCATACATCACTTTGGGTTTTAATATCTCAAACTTCATCAAATTTAGAAAAAAATATTTATTATATATATATATATATATATATATATATATTATTCAACATATCCAGACTTAGTGAGCTGCACAACCAATGTATATAGCAAATTTAAGTTTGAAATCGGATGCGTTATTATATAAATATACAACAAACCTTATCAATGTTATGATGTTTAAAAGAAAAACGCATGCTATCATGCTGTGAAGTTCAGGTCATAAATGTTTTGGCACTTGAATGCATCACATTTAGACATGTTAATGGGACGGGTAGGATATGGGTAATAGTTTTTTTGTATTCTACCCACGAAATAAATATTTGTTCTGTATCTATATCCATATCTGTCGGATATTCGTTATGGGAGTACTCGTATATTTTGTTATATCTGCAGGTATCTACGGGTACCCACGGATATTTACAAAATTATTTAAAAAATAAATATTTAATCATAAATTCAAATAAAATAAAATAAAATATATCACTGTAATAAATTTTAAATAAAGTTCAAATAAACTCAAATTCACAAAGTCCAAATAAGTATAAAAATAAATATAAAATAACGTTCAACACTTTAATTAATGTTTTGATCAACAAGTCCACTTTCTCGGATTCATTTCTGAAAAATAAAAAAATAATAATCCTCAACTGCCACGTGTCAAGTATTCTTATTTTGATTCTATCATCTGACAGCAAGCATACCATAAACGTCATTGTCTATATAGGGTTTGATGTATATGTCCAATTTCAAAGAAATGAAAGACAAAAAATGTCAAGGGTGTACCTGGAAGAAGACAACATACCAATACTTGAAGTTTGAAGAATGAAGACAGAAGACAAGATGTACAGCTTAGAAAAATTATATCAGAATGATTTTTACTAATATATATATATATATATATATGTGTGTGTGTGTGTGTGTGTAAGGATACTTTGTGAATTAAAGTTGAGCAAGTTCGGGTATCCACAGGTACGGATACTATGATACTCGTACCCATCCCGTTAATATACAGATATCAAAAATACACGTACCTGCAGGTAGCGGATATCTATTTTTAATATTTATTTCCTACGCATTGCGGGTTTTATCCGCAGATACCCACGTGTACGAATTTATTTGACATCCTTAATCACATCATACAATCATGTATAATTATTAAAGAAAAAAAAGCTTAATTAAATGAAATAATATAATAATTTGAGCCCTACTCTTGGATAAAGAAAGTATGGACCAGCAATTCCTTTCAGTGATTTGGATTTACATCTCTCATCTCCATCTCTTCCATAAATTAAATATACAAACTTAACATGTAATCGTGGTTAATTTATTAAGTGGGATTAATTTACTTTTATCAATTTATCTGGTTGGATTTTTTAAATTTTAAAGAATAGAGTGAATTCGAGTTTGTGGTAGCACTAAAATGGTAAAGTCGTACCACCTAGGACAACTTCAGGTCTCTCATCTCAAATTGTATCACTCAGACATATTTCAAGCTGGATTCTTTTACTGAAGTCGTCGCACTTGACACAACTTCAGTTAGAAGCAATTAAAAAACAAAAACTACTTTTTGAAATTGTGCTGAGTGTGACTTCAGCGAAAAAAAAATCCAATTTAAAGTCTGTCTATCAGCAAGAAATATTACTGTGCAGTGAAGCGTAAATCAGTAGAATTAATACTTTTCTGATCTTTTTCAATCCCACTGTCTTCTTGATGGTATAACCGGTTTTATCACAATGAATGCAAACTTTCTTAGTGTTAGATAATTCTTCCCTTCTTGGTTAGGAAACTCGTTCTTTCGATAACAGAGTTTCAGTATGCCCCGTTCTGAATTTTCAGTCACCACAAAAGCAAAGAGTACAAATAGGTTAGCTAAAAATTTTCAGTCATCCTTCAGATCATTTCCTATGAATAACTCATACAAGATATTATAATATATTACTTTTCATTCATATTCAAATTACTAACAAAATCAAAGATACTTAAAAACTCTGCGTCTAAAAATTCAGCACTTCATTTACAATAAATATTGAAGTCGTTACATTGCAAGGTTTGGGGACATAAGACCCTCTTGAGACGATAATGGATGCTGAGCTAGTTTCCTGGAAGAGATAGATGGCTTGTCATTGACCAAACATCTCTTTCCAAAGTGTAAACTTTTCTTGGCATAGAACCACAGATTAGGTGATTTTGCTCTTTTGACAAACCGAAGCACCAAGTAAAGAACCACTCTGTGAACTAATAATAAGGTAGCCAATGCTGTTAAGTCCCACCATTTGTTATGATCCAATGGAACCCCAAGTACCAATAACAGAACTTTTTCTCCACTAACCTTCGCATCACCAGGTAGCAAAGGATCAAACTCAACCCCCAGCATGTCATTCTTGTATTCTCCCTGTGGTACAAAACATCACAAGCTATTACAAAAACCACAATCTTATATATATGTACATCAGGGTGTACATGTACAGGTGCACCTTCTGGTTTTGTTAAAATTATTTTGCTCTTTTAATCTTATATATTTGAATTCACTGGTCGCTAATTTATGATGTACCTGTGTATAGTTCAGAGTGTACAAATACACCACCTATCTTGTCTACTGATTTAGAGTCTCTTAGATTCGACATTGTGTTCTGGTATAGTCTTAATTCTTATCAAGTTTTTGATTTAATCCAAAATACTTTGCATTGTACCTGCACTGCCCAGGAAGCAAAACTGAGGTAGGACATGGGATAGCGCCAAAAGAATTTTGGAAGATCAGGTAATGATCTGAATATTTGGGAGGGCATCATCATGAAGATCTGCAGCCACCATGAAACAACTCCATCATCAAGTTTAACCTAAATGTTATTATATCAGAAACTGAGAAAATGGAATGCTTACAATTACACCAGTTCCCGTTCCTATGCCCATCAGCACATTGGGGACCAGTGAGGCCACAGCCATGATGCAACACTCGACAACAGATAGGCAGAAGAATAAGTTGATACAGAAAAATGCATAATTAGTTAAACCCGGATGAAATTGCACCATGAAGTTAATGATTGTTCCAGAGGAAAAAGATGTTAGAACAAGGAAAGGGAATGATGATATGATGTTTGATACTACAAACACAGCCTCTCCATAATGCCCTTTGGATCTTTCACCATAGAACACCTGATTTTTGTTGTGATTAGATACAAAGCAGAATGTTTAGTATAGATCTTGTATCTTTGGGCAGAACAAGGAAGCATTTATAAATTTTACCTTCAGTTCTTCAATGAAAAATGGTAATCCTCCACATGACAAACAAATCATGAAGCCATAGATGAAGGATACACACTTTGCTCTAGCCAAGATTGAGCTGTTTCCTGTGCCAATGTGAAAAAAGAGGGTGCCAATACTGATTCCTACCATTATGTAGAATATTATCCTCAACCAGTAATAACCAATGTCCCTAGTCATGTTCAGAAAAGATCGCTTGGTCAATGTACACAATTGCTTCCTCCACGTGGTAGTGCTACCTGTGTAGTGCTCAATTCCTTGTTCTTCCTACATATTTGCATCTCTCAGTAAGGAATAGAATAATTTCTTTACTAGAAACAAGAAAAGAAAATGGGAAATTCGGTACTTTCTTTTGAATGATCAGTTGATCAAAATAGATTGATGAATTTGTTGATTGGATTCATTCTTTAAATTTTCTCCAAAATGATCTCAAACTCTGGATTCAGATGTTAAGAAGTGAAATTTAAATCTAACTCAACTATACAAAACTAGTTTATAAGGTGAAGTTTGCACTCACTTATATACTATAAATTCGTTATTTGAGATGGGATCTCCAACATAAAAAAAGAATCTAATTAATCTGTGATTAATCTTAAGTGTGCCTATTTGGTAAACAATAAACTGGTTTTATGATGCAGGTAAATACTAGAAAACAAAGATAGGATTTGTACTAATAGAGAAACTAAGGGTTTTACTGATGAATACTAATTACATTGTGTTTCATTTGTTGAATTTTTGTTCTTGCATTGAACATTAGCTTTGAACTTTTGTAAGTCTCGATCAGTGTCCTTCTGATCTCTGATATTCTCATTTCCATTGTTGACTTCGATGATGCCTGTCAATGAGGGCATTAAAATTCACATTCAAAAGCATTGTTAATGGACTAAAGAGAAAAAAATGAAAAACCAAAACTGCAAAATCTAATGCATACCAAACATAATTGTGTCCTCTCTAGTACTTCAGTAATGAAGTCAAACTCCAAATTAATACACATAAGAAAATGATCTGAAGGATTTCTTCTAGTAGGACAGGGAAACCCTGCATCGGCAAAAAACTTTTCCCAAATTTTAGTCAGAGACACAAAATCTTCAAATCCTCAAATTAGACTCCAACTTTGCCTGTGTAATAAAAATGTATACCTTCAGAGCCTTCTTTGCTTCTCCAAAATAAACAGTTTCCCCACATGAAAGCAAGAGCAAATCATCAAACAGTTCAAAAATCTCACTGCTGGGTTGGTGAATGGAGCAGATAACTATCTTTCCTCTCTGAGCAATGTGACATAGTGCTTGAATGACATAGAAAGCTGAGGCACTATCAAGGCCAGTTGTAGGTTCATCAAGAAGTAAGACATGGGGTTGTGTTAAAATCTCAAGGCCAATGCTCAGTCTCTTCTTTTCACCATTACTAATACCCCTACAATGCCAATTCCCAATCCTTGTATCTGCACAATCCTCCAGACCCATTTCCATTATGGTTTCTTCCACCACTTTGTTTATCTCTTCTTTGCTCATTTTGGAAGGAAGTCTCATGTTTGCAGAGAATGTCAGAGTCTCTTTTACAGTCAAAGTTCCCAACAAAAGTTCCTCTTGAGCTACATAGGACTGAAAATTGAAGAAATATTTTAGAGCAGACCAAGGGGAAAAAATAAAGCATTGCATGATCTTATTATCTTACCACATCTCTTGAATTCAAGTTTTTCTTCCCATTGATTAGAATGTTCCCTGTCACAACAACATTTGGAGCAAGTTTTCCTGTACAAAAATGTCAACACTTGTTGTCTCTCACCAATAACACTAGTAAAAGACACCACACACTGTCATAGTTCATTACAGTCCTTAAATTGAATCTTATCTAAAGGGAAAGGGATTACATGATTATTAGCTTCAGTATCTTAGTTTAATGCACTATTTCACAATATATTTCTACTTTTACACATGATAAGAAGAAGAAAGTTGTCATTCTATTATTCAGAAGTGGTTTCTTTAAATGGAAACTGCATAATGGGACTAATTAGATATGGAGTGTAACACTGCATGTTTTGTGTTTCTTTGTAACTTTTGGTCAATAGAAAAGTGTTAGAAAAAATATGTTTCTCTGCAATGTCTCTGTAATTAAATATGTTTTTTCTTCTTAAAATATAACTGTTTCTTCCCTATATAACCTTTTTTATCCAGTATTTTGTTTTCTTATTTTGGTTTTTGTTATTTTATTTTATTCATTGAAATTTATTCCATTTTTTTTATCTGAAAAAAATGGTTGTCTTTTAATTCTTATCAAATATATTTTGAATAAACTAGTTGAAAATGAAAAAAATTTATATGGATTAAAATAAAATATATATATTATGGAGAGACTAAAATTAATTAACAAAACTAAAAAAATAAAAAGGAATCAAAAGTTAAAAAAACAAATATAAAAATAAAATATATTATTTGTTTGGATATCTAAATGTGAATTTAAGTCTCAATAAACTAACAATGAGTATTTCTTATTTGTTCCATAGTTTATTATAACATGATACACTTATTTAAACCTTTGTTAGGAAGATTTTTGATACCATATAAGTCAGACAATAAAACCACTCATACTAATAGGTCTTTTGAGGAAAGATTGTTAGGAAGACAAAACACCAAATGAAACATGAATTTAACTCACACAAGAAATCGACATCACCTCTAACCCAAAATTTCAAGATAATGAGTTTATGAATCTTCTTGTTTATATGTGTTGCTCAACTTTTTCATCTCTCCTCAATGTGAAATCACTCACACTTAAGAGATTGTTATAAGTTCAAGTGTGAGTTTAAGTTCTACATTAGGTATTGATGAAAAAGTTGAACATATAAAGAAAGAAGACTTGTGAATTCATTGTCTTACATTGTGTCAACTTGTGAAGATTTATTGTTCAGAGAAATTAGGGAGACATGATTTGAGGGTGACAAACATGTTCACTTGCTACTTGCTGATATTTGAGAACGGAAGAAATGAAGGAATGGAGAAATTCTCTGATTTTCCTATCTCTTCTCACATGGAGTGATTTGAGAGTAATTAATGATGAAATATCATTATATCCTCAATTCATTTCTATTTCTTATTCATGTGTGTTTCTCGTTTATTTTAAAATTAAGCTTACAATAATAATTAATACCCCAACTTTCTAAATTGTTTACAAAAAAAAAAATCAGAATGTAAATATATTGTAGTTTTATTATATTTTTATTAAAATATTTTTTTCAATTTATTCATTTAAATATTTTTATTAAAATAAATCTAACTCATCTAAATATAATTTTATATTACTCCAACATGAAGGACAATTCAATACTCTTGCTTTTCTTTTAATTAAACTTAATTTTTAATCTATCACATCAATCAAATCACTCATAAATCTTATTTTTAAAATTTACTCACTCTTATTCCAATTCCATAAGGGTCTATTCACTTTAGAGTGATTATTGTTCACGCAGATGAAATATGACTAATTGTAAGGTGATTCAGTTGTTCACTTCAATAAATTTGAGAGAGGAGAGAAGGAAAGAATAGTGTAATTTCTTTATTTTCTCATCTTCTTTCTTGTGCAAAGATTTAAAGGTGATATTGGTCATATTATAATTATGCCCTCCATTAACTTTTCTTTTTTTTAATTAAAATGAATTCACATGAATGTTTTGGGCTCCACATATTTGAAACTACCATAGAGATTCCTTCTCAATAGTAAAGAGACTACAAGTAATTATTAATTTTAAATATTTTATAAAAAAAAATTATAAATATTTTTTTATTAAAATATGTTATTTTAATTTATTCATTTTAATTTTTTTTTCTAAAATAAATCTAACTCATCTAATTATAATTTTAAATTACTTTTAAAATTAATAATAATTTAATAATCTTGTTTTTTCATTAAACTTAATTTTTAATTTATCACATAAATCAAATAATTTACAAATTTTACTTCTAAATCCATTCACTTTCACCTCTAAATCTCTTCAAAGAAACAACACAAAAATTAGTCTTTAATCCACTTAAATTTATACCCCTCTCTTAGATCAATCTTCACAAAAATGGACTCATATTTCATTGATTCATTTGTTTTCTCAATGAATCTTCCTCAAAAGTCTCATATGCAGATTTGTCTTAATAATTGATTCAAACAATATAGTCATTGTATCGCATCTATTTAAAAAAAATGTATTAGTGTATATATAATTTTTGGGTGAATTACTTATATATATATATATATATATATATATATATATATATATATATATATATATATAATATAGGATGAGTACACATAAATACGTATTCTCTTAATTCTGACAAAAAGAAAAATAAGAACAGTCTCACTAAATATATCTAGTGCTATGTTCAGCATCTCAACTTACACATATTTAGTATAAATTAAATGAAGTATGCAACTATCCTTGGTGCAACAGGAATCACATACAGGTGATAAATATAAGAAAACAGATAAAAGGTGTTCAGTTTGAGAATGAAGATCTTATGAAACTAACTAGTAATAGCATACACAGAGAAAGAGAGAAAGAGAGAGACCAGTGAAAGAGTCAAGAAAGGTGGTTTTTCCGCAGCCAGAAGGACCCATAACAGCCATAACTCTAGCAGGTTCAGCAAAACCAGTGATTCCATTAAGCAGCAACTTCCTCTTCTGTGCTCCAAAACTTGCAGCTCGTTCAACTGTTACATCTTCCCACATCACCATCACCATCGTGTTGATGTTTTCTTATCTCACTTCTATGCTAGCACTGTCTGCAGTGTCTGCAATGTCACATTGTATATATTACGAACAAAAACCTTATACTTATTCAGATGGGATGGAGTAGACGTCCGAATTTAATTCAAACAGTATCTAGTAAAGCATAATTATAGTATAAGATATAATTTTACGATTAATAAATGAGTGTGGGTTACAACGTATATGTCCAATGTCAGTCCTCAAAGTGGCTCGTCGTTATTGGTTGTCAGCTTATTTATGACCCTCTGTGTCTACTCTGCAGGGTGCAATTATTTTCTGTTTAAAAAGGTTGATGGGGAATTAATTAGTAACAAATCAAATTTCAACGAGGATCCACATCATTATCAATGATTAAAGTGATAGGTCTTTCAAAAATTTTGTAGCCACAGATCTGAACATTATTTTCTATAAAATGCTATAAGACGGACTTATAAGATAATTATACCTATACATGTACTTTAAATTTCCAAAAATATTACATCTAAAACATCAACCACGGGAATAAAGGATTGTCCAATAATGGAAGGCATGACCTACCCAACTAATCTCCACATATATATCATATTAAGGTGCTAAAATTTAATACGTCAAAACATATAGATATTATGTGTGACTAAATATTAATAAATGTAACTCAATTTTATAAAATTAGTTTATAAAATTATAAAATTATGTTTCCACTCACTTATAAATACATATTATCTCTAATCAATATACTATTTATATGCTTTAATAATCAAGTTATAAAACATAATCTTTGTATAGACAAGTGAAACCATAAAATAGAATAAAAGCAATACGAAACAAGTCATTTTTCTGTTTTTTGTTTTCCTTTTAATTCCGTCCATTTCTACACTACATATATAGGATTGAAATCATTCAAATACATAGCTCAGTTATTACAATCATACAGTGACTAAGTTTTTACTTTAATCGATAATTACTAAGATAAATTCCTAACTCTGATTAGGGCCATTGCAGATACGGATTGCATTAAAGATTGCAATGGTTGGTGCTTCTTATTAATTTTGTCGGTATGGTATATCAGACACTCTTTTTACTGACGCAAAACAATTCATACTCTCTCCAAAAAGAAAAATATTCTTTTAGTTTCTATAAATTGAATAATATATATACATATTAGTCTCTCAAAATAAATTATTTTCTTTTGATATCTTATTGATTGAAATTTCGTGTCATATATGGGCCTCTCATAAATGAGAAACCGAAATATACATTTATTTCATGAACGACAATAAGTTCTTACACTACATTTCTCTAAATGATGCGGACTTTATGGGTTACCACTAGTCCAAAATTACAAATACGACAAAAATTTTTTAAGTCGGTAGGAACGAAACCGATCTGAACAAACACGCGGTCATAAAATTTAAATTTTTGAACATGATATAACATTGATTAAATAGATAACCCATGTGATATGGTATTCAGATGATGATACTACATCGGTTACTAATGACACATGATTTAGAATATCTTGCATGATATGGTACCAATGTAATATATTTTAATTTTTATTTTCATATATTCTTCCTCTTTGTTCATTTTTATCATTTTTTCGTGTTGTTTCTTTTTTATTTTTATATTTATATTGTCATTTCGCTATTTTAGTAGATAGCTTACACCGTCATTGTCTCCACATGTTAGAATGTTTTTGTCATCATCTTTTGAAAAGTCTCATCGTCTAGAATTATAAGGGATGAGTGTTAATAATTATATAATGAACTCTAAGTTTATGATGTTCTTTACCCTAATCAAAGCAATGTTTTTATGTAATTTCAATCCATTTTGTCACTCCAAAATGATATAGCGATAACGATAATTTTTGTACTTTTCAAAATATAAAGTATATTTAATTTATTACATTATCTAAATTTACATTGATTTTAAACCAATGTAATATATGCTAGATAACCGATGTTGTATATATTTTTGATGTATATATTTTTGGAGTAGTGTACAAACAAATATTGGTTTGTTAGACTAACTTAATGTACGGGTGTCAAAGCCCACAAATGTTTAAAATCTCATGTGTATAATAATGAAAGTTAAGTTAAGAAATTTTCAATTTATATAATAACGTTTATCACCTAAGTTTAATGAATATTAAAATATAAAATAAAATGAAGAATAAGAGACATACATGCAAAGGCAGACCTTGGTTATGACTAAGGGGAGCCATGGCTCCTCCAAAGTTTTTTTATTTTAATTGTTAAATATATTTATATATTTTTAAAATTATATTTATACATTATTATTTTATTTAAATTAAGTTTATATTATGAAAAATTATAATAAAATATAAAATAAACATAAAATATTAACTTGATAAATACTTTGTTAATGTAAGAAATTAATGTTCTATTTCTAGTTATAAGATAAACCATCAAGAAAGTGTAAGAGAGAAAAAATAAAGACAAAGAGATAAATTGAGAAAGGAATATTAAAGAACAAAGATATTAAAAAACGCATTCTCACATTATCTCTTAGAGAGAGATTGAACAACACATCCTCACATGATCTCTCTCAAATTAAGTTCTTCCAAAATTAGTATGAATCTCGATTACGATTTTAGGAATTCTTTTATGAAATTTTATATAAACCATAATTATATTTTTCTCTAAAGTAATATAATCCTAAATGTAGAAATTTAAAAAATTTTGTGTTTATTTTATAGTTATTTTATGCTATGATAGTGAATGATATTCATTTTTTTCTTCTATTATCATGTGTAATTGTTTTGAATGGAGAGAATGAAGAGTTTTTTTTTATTAAAAAAGAATAATTTATATATACAAATTTGAATTTGACACTCTTGAATTTTTTGTCCAAGTTTTGCCACTATACATGAGATATATAAGAGAAAATTAATATATTTTTTATATTTTTTCTCCACACAGACAAAGGTTCATTTTCTTTCCAATAGTAAAACACAAACTCATTTTTATTCTCATTTTTCTTCTATTTTTTTTCATCATTGAATAAAAAAAATAAAGCACATATATATATATATATATTTTTTTTACTCAATTTCACACCAATTATGTTTCATTTTTTTCTAATATTTGGCCCACTTAATAGTAAAATATTATATTAATTTTATAATATAGTATTTTCTATACATGGGCTTTAGCTATTTATCTTGCAAAAGTTTTTTTTTGGTGATAATTTTTGTAACATAAGAATTTTGAATACTTATATGTTGTCTTTTTTTTTTTTAGGTTCTTACGTTCTAACTAGTTTAGTTTTTTTTTTCATAAAAGTCCTATTAAGGAATATAAAATAAAATTTTAGTTATTACATTTTTTATAACTAATTTTTAAGTGTAAGTTATATTTATTATATATTTCCTTTTTAATAATTATATTTCTTAAAATTTTAGTTTTAATCAATTATTGGCAAGTTTAAAAATTTAAGAAAAAAAAACTAAGACCAATCTTTTAAATGTGTATGATTTTTTAGATTTTTAATTATATTAAATTGTATAGTTAGTTTTAATTCAATTATTGGCAAGTTTAAAAATTTAAGAAAAAGAAAACTAAGACCAATCTTTTAAATGTGTATGATTTTTTAGATTTTTAATTATATTAAATTGTATAGTTAGTTTTATTTAATATTAGTCACTATGATAATATATATATATATATATATATATATATATATATATATATATATATATATATATATATATATATTAATATACAAACTATTTTTAAGCTTTTTTTTCTTAAATGAGGGTAATTTTAGAAGATATTATACTCATCAAGAGTTGCATGATTTATCTTAATCTTATATACTTAACATTTGTTTTTTAATCTCTTTAATGTACTTTTTAGTTTTAATCTTAATTTTGTATTACGCTATAAATTACTTATTGTGAATAAAAAATATATTACTTTTCTATTCAAAAATATTTATTTGATATAAATTTTTATTATAATATTATGTATACATTTAGGATGTGTTTGGATGAAATGATGACTTTGGAAGAGTATAAATAAGTGGATTTGAGGAAAAAGAGAATTGAATGTGAATTATTTTGATTAAGAAAAAGATGATAAAAAAATGAGAAAATAAATTTATGAAAGTTTGTTGAATTGATTGATGTGGATAATAAATTTTTTTATTATTTATTTTATTATAAAATATATTAAAATTAAATTGAATTTGTTATTTTAATTATTCTTTTATTATAATAACAATAATAACAATAAAATAAATTTATAAATATTTAAGTATTATTCAATATGTTTGAATGAAAAAACATTAAATATTTTGTTATGTTTTATTTAATTTTAGTTGATTAATTTTTTAAATAAAATATGAGATTGTTTTATAAATAAAATTTAAAAATTTAAAATAAATTTAATAAAATTGAATTAAAATAATTAAATTTACACGTCAAAACTAAATTAAATCAAAATTTAGTATATAATTAAAAGAACCCACTTTCGTCGCATTTATTGGCTTACCAGCTTGGAAAGTGTAATGTCTTTCGTTTTCTGCGATACTGTGCCTCCTTTTATGGAAATAAGCACAGCTTTAAAATTTATTTCTTATAATAAATTAAATATATTTTTCTATTATGAAAATATATATTTTACCTTTTGGTCCCTAAAAGTTTCTTGATTTTTAGTTTCTCTAAAAAAACTGTCCACTTTTATTTTATTCATAACATATATATTTTTCATTTTCATTACTATAATATTTATTCATTTTTCATTAATCTTTTAAAAAAAACAGCTAATATATGTTATAGTCTATTTTATATTAGGTTTCAATTTTTCAAAACCTGGGTATGGGCGTCTCATGGAGGCCAACTCCCCCCAGTTGAACAAAAAGTAGGTATAAGATTTATGAGAATGTACTTCATGAGCCAACTAATACATATACAAATTCTTAAATATTCTAATACTTGTAATTAAGATCTACTCTACCAATGTCGTAACAAACTAAAATGATTATCTTTGTTTTTAAAATGATTACCTTTCCATATAAAAATATGAAATGAATATTCACAGTACTCGTACATATAATAATCTTACATTGTTCTAAAAGATCAAGTCAATGAAAGTTTAAATGCATCTTTCAATTATCGATTGTTACTTTAACAGAACCAATTATCGCATCTGAGATATTGTTCATTTTGAAGTTTGGAACTTTATATTGTCAATTTTGGGGTTTGAAGCTTCATTATAGTTTTATCTTTAAAATGTGTTTTAGAAGATCAAGAAAGGAATGTGTATTTAAATTAGTTGGATCAAACACTTACTATTAAGCCAAAAGATATAATTGATAGTTATGACACAATTCTTTCTACTGAAAAGTGTAGCAGCCCAACCACTATCATGTTAGGTTTACAAAGGAGGAGGTTCACTAGGGGATACAATACTAATGACACCTTAGTCCAATTGCATGAGGCATTGACACCACTCTCAACCCAAAACCTTAAAGAAATGGATTTATGGGTCTTTATCCTTATATAGTGCTCTACTTTCTCATTTCTAGCCAATGTGGGACTTAGACTTACACTTGGATTCTTAACAATCTCTCCCTTAAAGGTGAGTCCTTCCATCACATTGGTACATTTCCCCTCTAGCGGAAGCATTTCCAACCACGAGTACCCCTTTTCGTATCGCCGTTCATCTTAATAAAACACGCTTACTTTGAACCACGTTAAATTTTTGTGTCATTTATTTTTCTCTCATTTATTCTTTCCTTTATTGTCTTGTTCCTAACAATTAGGATCATAACCAAGGTCATGAGTTTGATTCCTAGTGTGCAATTGTTAAGAAGATTATTGCGGGTTGCACAATTGTCTCATGGCGGAGACCAAGTGGACCAAGTCACAATCTAACATATCATATGTGGAAATGAAAACTCCATTAACCCTCGACTCCTAGAGGCAATTATCGCATATGAGGTATTGTCTGCTTTTGAATTTGCAGTTCCATTTTAGTTTTGTCCTTAAAAGACACCTTAGAGGGTTAAGGAATGAAGATGTGTTTAAATTGGTTGAGTCAGACACTTACCACCAGGTCAAAAGATATAATTGATAATCAGGACACAAATCTTTCTACTTAAAAAGTGTAGTAGTCTAACTATCATAATTCTTTTTATTTAAGTTTTCTTTGACCTTGACTCTTAAGTGAGGTGTGACTATTGAACATAATAGAACAAGCCCCCAAATTGAGGTCCAATGGGGACAAGGGTTCATCTTATTACCTTAGGAAATGAACGTTCGTCTATGGAACTACTTTTGCATTCCCACAAAATGATTTGAATGTTTAATCTCAAATCCATTTAGATAATATCGTTAGGATCAAACATCATATCCCATATATTATTAGCTTTGGAGCTTGGAACTCCAATCATGATTTTGTCCTTAAAATGAGCCTTAGTGGTTTAAAGGAGGAATGTGTATTTAAATTGTCTTTAACATCGACTTCTAAGAGATGTAAGATTTATTAAACATACCAAAATAAGCTCTCCATTCGAAGTCTAAAGGGAACAAGGATTCATTTTTAAGACCACTTTTCTATTCCTCCAATTGAGGACTAAGGAAATGAGAGTTCATCTTTGGGACCTCTTTTCCATTCATATAGACAACACCAATGTTTTAACCTCAAGACTATTAAGATAACATTGTTATGATCAACCACTGCATTTAAGTTATTACTCGACTTTAGAATCTATTTTTTCCATAAAGGCATATGAAAAGGTTAAGGAACGAAAGTGTATTTAACTTATCTTTAGCCTTAACTCCTATGTATGTAAACTATTATATATACAAAAATAAGCTCTCAAACTAAGGTCTAAGGGAAACGAAAGTTCATTTTTAAAGTAACTTTCTCATTCCCCTTAATCAAGGGCCAAGAATACAAGGGTTCGTCTTTAGAACCACTTTTTCATTCTCATTCCATTCCCATAGACAACACTGATGTGCCTACCTCAAGCTCGTTGAGACATTTTTCACTTTGGGATTAAGGACTCTAACAATTTTATTTTTAAAAGGAGTCTTAGAAGAGTAAGAGAAGTTGTATCTAAATTGTCCTTTACCTTGATTCTTAATAGATGTGGGATCTATTGGACAACAAACTCTCTAATCAATGTTTTCATTCCTCTCTATCTATTGCCAAAAGAATGTAGATTCATCTTTAGAACCACTTTTCTATTATCGTACATGATCGTACATGGTGTTAATGTTTCTACCTTATATTTATCTTTATCTTTTATATCCTTTCTTATATTTATTTTTTATATGGACTATCCATTTCTAAAAACCTCTTTACTTTTATACTTCTCAAATTATTTGCAGATTCTTATAAATATGATTTTAAGTGTAATTATAGATTAAATTCATTAGACAACTTGGGTTGGGTTGGTTTAATTTTATTTATATTTTATTTGTGTTCACTCTTTATGTAATTTTGTTCTTAACATTATATCATTGATGTACTACATTAGAGAAATGATATTTGTATATTTAATCCTATTTAATCCTACCAATGACAACTATCAACTTTAGGTATCCAATAGAGATTCAATTAAAAATATTCAAATTTACGAAGAAATTGAAATTTAAAACTTAATACTTGTATTAGTGATTTGATTTAGAGTAAATTGAAGAGAAAGAAATAATGAAATAATAGAAAATAATGGTATTTCCTGCTCTCTCATTCTTTATGAAGCACTTTCTTCACCTCTATTTCCATTTGGAACAATAAGAAAATAACGGTATTTTCAATAAACTGATATTAAAATAATGGTAAAAACTAAAATATATAACATACTAATAGTGATAGTAATAATAATACACTAATAGTAATAGTAATATAAAATAGTAATAGAAAATATATGACATACTAATACTAAAAAGTAAAAAACTAGTCATATCCTATAATATTTAGGTCTGACTTTTAACAGTGCATAATAGTACTATTGAATAATAATAAGTTTAAATGTAAAACAAAAAAATAAAATGAAAAATAATTTAGACTCTTTTTTAAAGAAAAAAAATCAAAATATATTATACTAAAAATATTTAAAATACTAGACTAGGATGAACCAGATTTTGATTGATTTTTTTAGTTTTTGGACAAATTTGATTGTAAGTCAAATGAATTAGATACAAGATCAAGATAGATTCACTTATCAAACTAACTGATCTGGTCTAGTTTCCAAAACTTAAGTGTTATTCTTCCCATCAAACCTAATCAAATAAGGTAAGTTTTAGGCCTAAATTACATAGAATAACAAGTCAACTGCCTAATTTATAGTTATATATAAATAATATACTCAACCACATTTTTTAAAATATATATTTGGAAAGAGATTATTTCCATAAAAAATAAGCTCAATAACATTATTTATTTCTATAAGTAATTAATACTGATTTTGCAAGTTTCTCAAAAACTCTAGCTTGAAATTAATCCTTTATTTTTCTAATATATAATTTCACAAAAAGGGCAAGCATCCAAAATAAAAGTATCCTTCCACATAAATAATGTTTAGCTAATTTATTACTTCTTTAACCACATAATCAAATTTACTAATATCTTCTCCTTTGAGATGATGGCCCCACAATTATAGTTATCCTTCAATGACAATTAATTCACCCACTGACCATTGTCGAGTAATTAAGAAATTCAATGTTGGGGGGGTTGGAAACAAAAAAATACTTTAGAACTTAAATGCTGGCAAATCACCCGCATCACACAAAAAAAGTTCAATATCTTCCTAAATTAAATTAATCCTTATTTACAAGTTACAGCAAAAATTAGAATGAAAGACATATAGCACAAATGGGGAAGGAGTAAAGGTAAAAGATCTAATACACAGAAAAAGGAGAGGTGGGTAGGAATATTCAATCGACATTATGATACAGGCTTGATATCCGGGACATCATCAAGAATGAAAGGACCAAGCTTACCTGACCTGAATAGAGTAAGTAACTTCTTGGATACCATTAACCGTGCTTCTGAAGCCTTGTGAGGTATCTTCATTGCCTTTTGGAGTACACTAAATTGCTGGTCAATAAGGCACTCCAGGTCATTCTCGTCTTCCACATTCCCATTGAATTCTGTTAGAGTTAAATAGAGCGCATGCTGAACTCCCATTACAAGATCCTATTGTAGAATGGGAGTAAATTAATTTCAAGAGAAACAAAAAAAAAATGAAAAACTTGGGTAATTTCCATCATCACAGACTGCAACATCAAATGCAAGAAACGTAGTTCAGAAACATCTTATTGGTAACTTCGGATGCAAGACAAAGTAGAAGTAAATATAGGAGATAGTGAGCCCTTCCCCAAAAAGAATTATGTGTGCTTGCAGACAAATTCATTAGTCGTCTTGGTATTAACAAAACATCGTCAAAACATCAAAGGCAAAAAGATTTCTAATATAATGGGATTAAAACAATTAGGAAGTGTAATAATATAATTGGGACTTTGTCAGCCAAGGTGTGAAAATTTCCAGCATTGGTAGTTAAAAGCGTGATATTCCATTAAACAGAAGAAAAACTACAGAAAACAGCTCCTTGTTACCTCAACATACACCAAATCAGATCTATTTGGCGGATTTCTTCTCTTTGGCTTAAGATTTTTCAGACTATACTCATGATTCGCCTCAGCTTCGTATTCAATCCCATCTAGTCTCCTATTATTTAGGTGCTTCCAGTGAAGTGGAGTCCCCCGGGTATCCAAAACTGCCAATAAGTATTGAGCAATACGCTCCTCACCCACTACCGAGTCTTTGACGGACCCTGACAATTCATCAACCAAGTTTGCATGACATAATATACCAGGACATGTGCTACAAAGGATACATATTCAGAAACCCAACAGCTGTAGATGCCCTACCTAGTCCCATTTTGCCCCATACTCAAAGTGGAACTCATGAGAAAATGAGATATTCAATTGCCAAAACTGGTCTGGGAAAATAACTACAGAATGTGTAAGATGTAGGGCAAAAAATAAGAACTTCTATCTACAATGACGGCTAGAAAACAGACATAGTTGGCTTAAAAAATGACAAAAACATGCCACATTGAAAAAAAAAATACCTAATTCAGTCAGCCCATGAACATTAGTACCGAAAAAGGAAACAATCACAAAAGTCTTTAAATTACTCGTAGCGATTTGAAACTACATATTTTTGTTTTTTCTAACATAAAGTTCTTCACCCACTGAAAAATGCCACCTCCACATTTTCATTGCCCCGGGATGCCCTTAATGCCTATTCACAGACTAAAACCAGCCCTGTGCTTATGTTATCATGATAAAATAGATTAGATCCTCAATAGTTATTAAAGTATAAAATAAATGAAGTTCACTATTCCATTTTTAGAGTATATAAAGCACCAGCTGTGAAATAAGACAAAAGTCACCTTCCTATTACTTTTTCCACTAAAGAAAACAGAAGATACGCAATAAGGAAATTGATTGTTTGATGCACAGGTAGTTTAAACGCAATCAATAAAAAAATGGGACAACAAGAGTTCAGCAATCAACAAATGACTTTTATATCCTACCTAAAGTATCTATTTGAAAACATCAACCACGACTTCGAAATCAATTCCAAATAAATGGGAATAGATCATCACTGTAAAAAGTAATGGAATCAAATTAATCGAATTTAACATCAAATTCAAATTAAAACCTAGCAAGGTTATCTTACGTGCCTTATGTGAGACCTAATCACAGGACTAGTAAGAATCCTCCTTATAACCTATACAGTGAATCAGGAGAAGCATACCCATCCTTGACGGAGCCCATTCTCAGACTAACTCAAATGATTGCCCTTATGGAATACGGACAGCTTTCTATTTCTAAGAATTGCTAATAACTAAGGAATGAGATAATAAGAGATAGAATCTTGACCACTGAAGGGACAAGATTCAAAATTACAGGCCCGTAACAAAATAAAGGATTCTACTGAATATAAAATTCAACCAAGTATATAGACAAAACACAACACTAATTTCTCCTCTGCAACTGTCCCACCAATGGCATCCACTTCAGTTGATTAAATGCAATAAAATAATAAACAGGCAATGTGGTTTGCAAGTAAAACATAAGATAGTAAGAGAGACAACACAAATACTGAATCATATAAAAAGAAGACTGCTGTGTATAAATTTAAACATTCTCCTTATTTTACTTTAAAACAAATGGCTAACCAAGACAGCAGTAAGAAGTCTTGTTCGTATTCTATTCTATGTATAGATGTATAGAAATAAAAGCAGCAATTAAAGGTTTCTTCACAACCAAACCTTCCTTGCATAACTCCACAAGGTAATTTCAGGCTTTCACAATTTGCAAACTAGCTTGTAGACACATTAAAAAATGGGAGGAAAAACACATCAAATTAAAGCTTTTATTCATATTCCAGTTAACAAATAGTTTTAGCCAACAAAAGCATGCACCATAATATGTCAAATTTTACCACTGATAATAATGTCAAATTTTATTAATAACAAAGAAATATATAAGATAAATTTTAAAAGACGTAGTACCTGCCAGAGCCAGCTTTAACCCTGTCTCTATGTCCGAGATACTCGGAACCAGAACCCCGGGGGAATCCAGGACATATATACTTGGTTTATGTGCTATCTGAAACATCAGGTCAAAGTCATAGTTTAATTATGGAACCACCAACTAAAAATAGAATCAGTTGACAGACCGATAATAAAACAAAATGTAGTAGAAAAATAGAATATGCACTGCTTTTCCTTCTACCTTTTCAATTGCAAATACTTTCTTCGTTTATATGCCAAATAATAAATACTTAAGCCAGTAATAAAAACTTTCAGGAATTAGGAATGGACGAGAATAATAATCTCTGAAAAATATCTTGACAAAACAAAAAATAAAAACTATTTCTGAAACAGTTAGCAGGTTTCCAATATTTTCAAGAAAGGGTAACCAGTATGTAGTACAATACAGAACTAAATATGCAGTACATAAGGACTTTGTAGGTATGATATTATTTTGATCGGTATACCTCACTAGTACAAATTTATTTTCCTCAAACAAAAAAAATGCGAATCATACATACTCCTGAAATTCCTAGATTTATTTACACTGGTATTTTTTAAAGAAATTCCTACTAAAATGGCAAGTTTCGTTAAGCTTTCATGTTTTGCGTGTGAGACAGAGAAAACAATTAATTGTGTTTTGGAACTGATTCAAGTCATTAGTTCATCTAATATTGGGACTCTTTCTACTTCTTCGATCACAAAAAACATGGGAAATACCACATTTTCTTTCATTTATCAACCAAAGGTTAAAACAATATTTCAAAAAGTTGTTTACCATCCCCTCTTCTTCCATGATCCCTGTTCACTTTTCTTACAGGAACCATGTTGCCCCTTGCAACAATTAGGAATGTTTACCCTATTGATCTAGATTGCAAAAGTACACAATTAGATAATAGTCGGAACATAAGATACTATAGGTGAGAACAAAACCATACTTCACTCCAAAATATGGATGCGTACTAAAAAACCAACCAATACAACAAGAATCCATGACTCAAATGAATGAAAACATTGTTATTAGACACATGAATCTATATTTGATTCATGTGATTCAATGACGGTCTGTTTCAATTTATTTTTGACGATAATCATCTTTTTTCTCAAGGAGCTTCCAAAAAACCCCAAAAAATAAAACCCTTAAAATATGCTATTCAAAAACGCACGCTCAAGGAAGAGCATTAATACATGAAACAGAACGAAGGAAGCATTGCCTCTAGCATAAACCTATGCTTTGATTCCAAAGAATCACAATGGAATCAAAAGAATTGTAGCTCTGCAGCACATAAAATAATGTGTTTGCACCGCGGAGGCAACAGAACTAGAAACTAGAGACAAGAAAACCAGTAATCATTTATATCATTTGCAGAAATTAACTTTTAAACCTAAGGCAACAACTAGAGAAAAACAGAGTACTCAGAATACTAATACTTAGTCACTTGAGGAATAAAGATCTGCTATCTTTTATTTCATTTGAAGTGGCTGCACCTGTGCAGCCTATATCAAAACAAAACCATAAGGTCCTCATTACATAAACTTCTCCATAAGTATTAATACGCAAAGAATAAAAACGACAAAATGAAGGCACAATCTACTTTTTGAGAAAGTTCAATAAGAGAGCAAATATAAAGTTAATTACATCTGTTGATTTTAACTTACACGAGAAGTTCGTTGTATCTTATCTTCTTATTGAATAAATTTATCTAAACAGGGCAAAATAGTATATTTTTTCACCATTATGACTTGAACATTAGGTTTAATTTTATGTTCATGTTAATGTTTGTTAACCAGACCTTAAATCCTGCTATGTCTTGAGTAACACCAGGTAGCGGACCCACAGCAGCACGCTTCATCTTCTCCTGCGCTATCGAAGAACACCACTTCAATTCCACAACAAACAAACAAAAAAACTCATCCAATTCATTCAAATCAATGGTTTCGCGAATTCGCGAAACTATTACCAGGAAATCGAGACTTTGCAATCTGATGAATAGAGTTAATCAAAGCAGACTTGCCAACGTTGGGAACACCGACCACCATCACAAGCAGCGTCGGTTCCCTGCAAATGACTTCTTTCAACTTGAACTCCACCAGCTCCAGAAGCTTCCTCACGGAACTCTGGCTGTGAGCATTTATTGGAATGCAATCCTGCTTGCACGTTTCGAAATAATGCGTCCATTTCTGCAGTAACAACACGCCGCGTGAATAACTTCACAGGTAAACGACAATGACAAGGATACTAATGACGGCGATGATGGTGATGATTTTACATGCATGATGTTAGGGTTGGCAAGGTCTTTTTTATTGAGTGCGACGACGCGTCGTTTTGCGGAGAGGTGTGGCTGGAGATCGGCGTTGGCGGAGGAGAGAGGAAGTCTGGCATCTCGGACTTCGATGACGAGGTCGGAGACTTTGAGACGGTGGCGGATGGCGCGCGTGGCGGCGGCCATGTGGCCAGGGAACCAGGTGATGGCTCCTCCGCCGGCGTTGAACGCCATGTCTCCTAAACCTAACCCTTTCTTAAGCAATTCCTTTAACCCTGACATTCTTCTCTGCTCTGCTCCTTCAGTCAACTTCGCAGTTGCAGTGGCAGCGCGAGAATTTCAGATGTTGAACCTGCTCAGGATCGGCGCAGTGATGTTGAGCCAACGGTTTTCGTTTGGGCTGAACCCAAGTCCGTTCCTATGGGCTGCTTCTTCCTGCACCTCCTTCTTTTTTTCTTCCTGCACCCCATCAATTATAATATTTTCATTTTATCCTTCATTAAAATATTGTTAACCTTGTTCGGCCAGTCCAATCCAATCCAATCATTGTTTGGCCTCAAGAAGTCAACCCGACTTTCGAGAGACTCAACTCATGTTTGTTAACCTTGTTTCAATGCACCTAGGAGAGAAAAATATACATTAATTTTCTACAAGCAATAGAAATTTTGATTATGGTGATATTTGTTTTCATTTCAAACCTACTGAAGATAATATACTGTTGGCCTAAATGAGAACCTTATCTAAATTGCACAAAAAATGTAAAAGAATTTAGTATAAATTTCATTTTGAATATTAAATTTTTTTAGCGTTAGAAAAATTCCATTCATAAACTAAGCTAAAAAATAAATAAAAAAACATAATTTTTACTTTTTAAAATATTAAAATCTTTAAAACATTAAATATTAGTGACTTTATGTATGAAGCTTTATATATTTTTTGTCCTTCCCTTTATATTAATTTGTCGAGGATTAAATATGCTTTTATAGTAAAAATTAAAATTAGTCCCTCTTAAAAAATTTGAATTTAATTAGTCTTTCATTTTTAGAGATGCGTAGGTTTAGTCCTTAAACAAAATTTTGTTAAGTTTACTTAACGTTTTAAACGTGTTTCTCAACTAATATTGAAGAGAAAATATGTCAAACTGTATAAATAAACTAAAATATTACAATGAAATGTGTTTGAAACGTCAGATAAAATAAAAATTTGGTTAAAATGACTAAATCTACGCATTTATAGAATTGACGGATTAAATTAATTGAAATTTTCGAAAAGAAACTAATTTCAATTTTCACTATAAATTGAAGGACAAAAACATATTTAACCCATCTATATATATTATATGGTTAAGACTAAAATATAAAATACTAATACATTAAAATTATAATATAAAATATCTTATGTCCATGCCGCGAGATATTTATTTAATGTAAATAATATTATATTTTAATACATATAAAAAAATCAAGGGTTGATATAAAACTAATTGGCATTACGATATATACTTCAAATATTTGTGTGGTATTCATTTATTTATTATTGATATGAAATCTGTTATAGTCCAGGATGGTGACATGAACTTAGTGGGCTGGACTAACAGACAAGTTTAAAAAAATAAATTTACTTTATCGATGAGTTTCTTAGTAGTTAGTGAGTTAAAATTGAACAACAGCATATCTCATTGTTAATGGTACACAACTACGCAATTACAACTAAAGACGAAGAACATTAACCTATAACAATGATGTTTGAAGCAACCAAGCATCTAACTCAGCATCATTCAATTAAGATTGTTGTGTATTCAAGGATGATAATATGACTCTTTCATACAAAATCAAAATCTCATTCTAGAAGTTAACTCAAGTTTTGCTCTGTACCCACTAAAATGAAGGTGCATCATCATGTTATCGATCTACTATCTTTTTCTATATTGTTCTTTATTTTTAAAGAATATATATACTTGACTTTAATGTTTCTCTAAAAAATTGTATTATACAAGATCTATAATAGATATGAGTTGTAAGACACTTATTATAAAAATAAAAATAAAAAATTATATATATAATTTCTTTTTTTTACTCAATTGTCTTCCAATTTTACTTTTCAATAACTACTTTTTCAAATTTAAATAATTATTAAAACAAAAAAAAAATCACTTTTATTTTTTTAATAACTATCAAAAGCATTATTTAATCAAAATACAAATACAATAAAATGCTAAAAAATTATAACATAGTAATAGAGACAACATAGTATATTTTAAATAGCAAACCAACTTTTATTTTTTGTCTAAATCCAACTTAACATATTATTGATAGAGTTAATTTAATTGCTATTTGATAAGGAAAAATAAAAGTTATCCAACTCAAACTATTTTAATGAGATTAGATGACAAGTTCAATAAATCTAACATATCCTATAAATAAAAATGATTGAAGTCTTCTTACACTACATCCTTGTAAAGATAACAAGCACACAAAAAAAATACAGAAAAATCCAGCCAAAAATCAAAATTCATTTTGTTATTATTATTTTTTTTATAAATTTTATATCAAATTGGTATATATTTTATGACAAATCTCTCTCTCATATATTCACTGGGAAATATTTACTAAATATTTCATGATAGAATCATATTAAATATTTTTTTATCAGAAATTAACACATGATATAGTCTAACTAAATTTAATAATGAATCAAATCAAAGATCAAAATTGTTAAAAAGGTAAGAACTTTCTCTTAGTTTTTTATCAAGTGATATCTTGGATCAAATGAATTAGACCATAGTAAAGCAATAAGACCTCTATTAGATCGTAGTTTTCTTTAGTTACACAAAAATTCAACCATGGTTCACAATTCATTCTATACTTGTGACCTATAATTTGCGTACTTGTACATCATTTAGAGACATTATATTAATTATCATTTCATAATGTCATACATATACTAATTCACAGTCATTAATTAATTCCCACAAATGATCATATTACAAGCTTTAAGAAAAACATGCAAAATACACCCAATATTTGAATAAACTAAATGAATATCAAAACTATTTAAATAAATCAAACTAATAATATTTAACACGGTTACTAAATGATATACTATGTTTGCTTACTTTGTTATATTGCATCACAATTAAAAAATAACTAATAAAGCATAAATCATATCGCGATAATTGTTAAAATTCATAATAAGTCTTACTTATCCAATCATGTTCAAATATAATTCATAACACAGATAAGAAGACAAACTACAAAAGAATAATATTTACTTAACTTAAAAATTCAAAAATTACAACAACTTCCACTAGAACTCACATGCTTGAATACTCTAAACAAAATTTCATCCATTAAGTGAATTTATCCAAAAATTATCACTTTTGTAAAACATTTCAAAAATCAAAATCCACGACCAATCATTTTACACCTTATAACATGTTTAAATTTCCCATTTAACTATTAAACACTTAAATGGACCAACATCAATTACTTAAAATATTGTTTCCAATACAATCTAACATTAATCACTTTCTAATACTATTAATAGTTATAACCATCATCCTCAATAATAACATTTCTCATAGCACACACATGCTTGTTTAATCAATTCAACAAAGGTACAAAAATCAATCTAAAACATCTCATCAAAATTTCTTCAAAATCCTAATGATTACCATATCTTTTAGGTTCAATCCCAACTAAAATGATAAACTTTCAATCATCATGCACCAACTTACTATGTTAAATGGTAAAATTTTCCATCAAACCCTTCACAACGAATATTATTCAACATTTTAGAATCATTTTTAACAAAGTCTTCACTTTGTAGTTTTATACATGCATCAACTTCAATATTTAACACCAACTCATCCAGAAAATTAACAATAATAGCATATTTTACCTACAAATGTAGCTACTCTCACAAAACTTCAACAATCATTAATTTGTATTCATCATCATACTCAATATATCAGTACAATCTTATATCAGTAAAGATTCATCTATGTTAATGAGACCATACATGCAAACAAGTATTGTTTTACCACAATGGTGCAATTTTACTTCCAAATTACCAAAAGGAACATATTTTAAAAATTCTACGGATATGAACACGTTGTGCCTACAAAGCATGACTTCATTGGAAAAAAGTTGTACATATATAACACAACTTATACAACTTTTAAGTGAGAAGAAAAATAGTATGGATCAAACATAACTTCATTTTTTCTTTTTAATAATTTGAACTTGAAGTTGTGTCATTGCACAACTCCATTTCAAATAAGATTACATTGAAGTCGTATTAATCTTGTATGTATTTTGTTCAAATTAAAAAAAAAAATCAATTAAAGTCATATTTGACCCACACAACTTTTCCTCTCACCCAAAAGTTGTGTAAGGTCAACATAACTTCAAACTTCTAAAAGTGAAGTTGTGTCATGCATGCATGACTTCTTTACTTCTCTATGTACATAAAATTTTTAAAACGTGTTATATCGTTAATTTACCTATAAAACTGCTCCATTATGATGAAATAATTAACATGCAAACACATGACTTAAATATGCAAATATTGTGTAATTAAATTAATAAATGACAAAAAAGAAACTTATTTCAAATAAAAAATAGATTAACAATTTTTATTTTCCTTTCTACTACTTTTATTAAGACGAACTCAAATTTTAAAAATTAAGCATGTACAAGCCACATAAGTTTAGAAAGAAGACACGAAAATTGATTTAAAGACAAAGTTTTTTATAAAATTTTCATATATAATAATTGATACTATATAATATACAATATTTATTTAATAAAATATTGCACTTGATGCTTAAAAGCATGTAAAATTTCATCATAATTAGAACAATACAAGCAAAATTGATTTCAAGACTACCGAACAATAAAACAATGTGTCAAAAAAATTTGTAATTGTAGTAAACATTCATTAAAAATTTGTTACATATAAACAAAGAGAAATGTCACCGTGAAATGTGTCAATATTAATAAAAAAACAATTGACTATAATAAAATATAGTATTATCGATGACTAAAATTCATCAATAATTTCAAAAATTCGATAAAATAAAGTTATTGATAACTTACGGTTAAAAAAATATATTGTTAAAATGTTCATTAATAAATTTCACCAACGATAAAAAATTCATTAATAATTATCTATCAATAATTATTGATGACCAAAATTTATCTGTAAATATTTGTTAGTAATTTCAGGTAGAATTTTTTCAATCGATAAAGTAAATATAGTGATTTGATATTCTTTTTCTTATTTCCATAGGTAAATTTCGTTAATAAATATTTTCATTTGATATTCTTCTTCTATGCTACTAGAGATGGCAAATAAACCCGTGCCCGTGGGTATCATCCGAACCCGTCCCCGTTTTGACGGGGAATCCCCGCTTTGACTGGGTATGGGTATGGGTATGGGTAATACCCGAAATTTTCAACTGGGGATGGGGATGGGGATGGGGATATATATATACCCGCCCAAA